>ENA-UPTF01000951-UPTF01000951.1-marine-metagenome-genome-assembly--contig:-NODE-951-length-19300-cov-3.585445_pt1 | contig 19300 bp, 14 predicted proteins | sample MGYA00238166_ERZ767019 | MGnify/ENA primary metagenome ERZ767019 (study PRJEB28930, sample SAMN06266391) | marine metagenome | isolation source: Sea water from 250 m depth | place: Atlantic Ocean | study... | reverse complement strand
GTAATTTGGATACCAGGTGATATTAATGAAACTGGTACAGACGGTCATATAGATGGGATAACAGCATTTATTGAACCGGGCAGAGTGCTTGTAGAAATCAATTCTGATAAAAGTGACCCACACTATAAAGTATGTATGGAAAATTTAAATGCCCTAAAGAATGTTAAAGATGCAAAAGGTAGAGTATTAGAAATTGATTTTATTTATGAAGGAGATTATTCAATTCTAGAGTTTGATGAATGTAGATCATACATAAATTCTTATTTGGCTAATAACGCTGTAATTGTTCCAGGATACAATCATGAAAGAGATTATCTAGCTATAGAAACTTATGAAAGGATTTACCCAGATCGGACAATAGTGCAAGTACAAATCTCAGATATAGCAATCGGTGGAGGTGGTATACATTGCATAACTCAACAGGAACCTAAGTGTTCTTAAAAGGATGTTAGAAAAGATGCAGCATTTCCGCCTATGACCTTACCTTTCCTAGCAGCAATTAAATATTCTTTGCCACTGGGAGTATCCTCATCATGGTTACCATAAATTCTTTTTACACGATTTTTGTGGAAAATTTTCAATTGGGATAAAAATGGCACTATATTTTTTCGACTTTCACCAAATAGTTCTCGATGCTTTCGAGGTAGACGATACCAAGGAATAGTCATATTCTGATGATGAACATTGTGAAAACCAAAATTCAAAGTTAACCAGTTGATTGCTTCTACATCAAAGGAATGGGGGTTACTAAATGTATGTTCCTGCTCCCATTCATATTGTCCTTTTCTTGCCGGCTTGTCACTACTAAAAAGCGTTAAATTATATCCATAATCATGCTGAATGGAGTCCATAAAACGTAAAACAGTTAGTAATAATATATAAGAAAAAACATAGAAGATTGCAACCTTCGGAAAGAACATCAGTAACAAGACAAAAAGAGGAAGTCGTACTGCAATAACCGCGATATTTCTAGGACGTTGATTTCTTCTTTCAGGAATAATAAACGAAGAAAACATCATAATAAAATGCATAATAAATTCATGGGCGGGAATATAAAACCATTCCAATGTTTTGGTTAATTTAAATACTTTAGGATTTTTTTCAAAAAAAGCTTCATAGTCAAACCATACAACATCATCAACATCAACATGATGTCTAAAGTGCTTGTGTTGAATATCTTCGAATGTTCCATAAGAAGAACCACAAATCCAACTTAAGAATCGACCAAGGAACTTATTTAATCTAATTTTTTTAAACACTAAATTATGGCCAGATTCATGAATTAAGTAAGCTGCAATTATCATTGCATGCCCTAATAGCAGAGACGAAAGGACGTTGATAATGATATTTGTATTAAATAGACCGAAAAAACCTATGGTATAGCCACTGATTGCATAGAGAATTGCTCCTCCATTATAAATAACTCCTTCTGGCTCTTTAAAAAGTTTTTCCATAGCCTCTATTATGAAAAAAATTCTATTAAATGGGGAAATTATTATATATTTACTAAAGTTTGAAAAATCTCGGACTGCAATAGTATTGCAAATATATATAATTATATTTCGTGACTTACAATCTCAATCTTTAGAGTATAAACATGCGATTAGAATATTTTAATGTTGATTCTGATGCTGATGATATCGCCAAAGCCTTAGAGCTTAATGGAGCTGCGGTTGTTGAAAATCAAGTTGGATCTGAACTAACTGACACTATTCTGAGTGAACTTAGAAAGCACTTCGACAAAGTAGGCAAAGGCAGTAATAGTGGTTTTACAGGATATAAAACACGCTGGATTAGTCGATTATTAGCCATTTCAAAAAGTTCAGCCAAACTTGTCGACCAACCAAGAGTAATGGAAGTGGCAGACAGCATTCTTTTAAAGCATTGCGATAATTACCGCCTTGGCAGTCTTACAGCAATCGAAATTCTTCCTGGGGAAAAAGATCAAGTCCTCCATACTGACGATGGTATATATCCTATCCGGATTCCAGGCATGCAATTCCAGATTAGTGCAATGTGGGCATTAAACGACTTTACTGAAGAAAATGGAGCAACAAGGGTTGTACTAGGAAGCCACCGTAATTACTCTGCCAATGTCTATCAATCAGACGAGAACATCGATTATTTCACTCCTGATGCAAAAGAATACAAAAATAATACAGTCCAAGCCATTATGCCTAAAGGGTCGGTTCTGTTTTATATGGGCTCTACTCTTCATGGTGGTGGGGCAAACACATCTGATAAGCCTCGTGCTGGGATCATCAATACATACTCGCTCGGTTGGTTGAGGCAGGAAGAGAACCTATATCTAACTGTCCCGAAGAAAACAGCTGAACAATATTCGAAGACAGTTCAAAAACTGATGGGTTACCAAATGCACCGAACTCTTGGGACCTATGAAGAGGCAGAAGATTAATAAATAATATTAACTTCTCTCAATATTCTAAATATTCGCTAAAGTTTATTAGATTGCCTTCACTATCGATAGCAAGGATTTGATTGTATCCGGGTTGTTCATCAATTCCAGAGGTGTCATTAATAGCTTCAACGATAGGGAATGCTGACCCTTCGCTTTTTAAATATTCATAAACTTCATCTGCTGACCGGATTGAGAGATCGGCATAGCCATTGCTGCTATGCGGTATCGGTGCCCATGAATTTTTGCTCATTGGTCCAACTAAGCCGAACACGCTTGTCGTTGACCAAAAACCAAACCAATTGTCATCTCGATAGGGCTCAGAGCCGAATAAATTTTTATAGAAACGACCTGCCCTTCCAAGGTCATTTACTGGATATGCCGTATAGTCCATGCTCCCAACTGGCGTATCCTTTATGTATCTCTTTTGTGTTATGAACGTATGTTCTAATTTTAAGTCAAGACCTTCACTTTTCCAGACCTGTGTTAAGACGGCATTAAAGCTTCTTTTAGGATTAGTTCGCATCTTAATGAACATTTCAAGAGTCACCAAATGTCGATCACCGATATTTCTTGTTTGAAAATTTTTTGTTGTCAAATCAGCATTAATTCCATTTGGTCCCATATCAAAGGATTCCCAACGCGACTTAAGAGCTTGTTTTATTTGCTGTCTTCCTTGGGCAACTCCAAAAGCATCATCAATCCAAACAGCTTTATTGGCATGCATATCAATTAAGCTTGAGTAATCATTGGTGATCCATGCGTTAACTGCTTCAATTGTCTTCGAAAAAACTGGAGGTTGGCCAAATTCATTTAGGGATTGAATGGTTGGTTTTTTGTTCTGTAAGCTATAAGTGGGCTTATACTCCCTAAAGATAACAATGTTTCCTGAAGAATCTTCGGCGATCAAACATTCAGCATCTCCGCAAGGTTTAGTTTTTATATTGACATCGAGGAGATCTTTGATTTTATCTTTGATATCGCTTAATGAATTAACATTTATAATACCGTATCCATTAGCACGACCATTAATGACTTCAATCCTTTCGTCAATAGGTTCAGAGTCAAGTTCAAAATAAGAATCTCTCACTCTAAAAGATGCACTCGTTGTTGTAACTATATCTGGCGGGCCTAGAAGTGGGGAATAAAAATCTATTGCTCTTTGTATATCTTTGACTGGATAAACAAAATCAAAAGTAAAAGGTGCCCGTCTATTGGGAACTGAATCTGGGGGTTTATTTATCTTAGAATTATCTAGTCTGAAGCTTTCAATATGTCCGATTATCTTCCATGTATCATCAATTTTTTGAAAAACCTGAAAAATTGTTGCCAAATCTGAATATTCCCAACGAGCGCCGCCTCGGATGCCAACACTATAGAGTGCAGTAGAAAAATTCTTTTCGCTGTGGATTTGCATATCACCTATTTCAAGTTGCATTGAAGATGCATAGCCTGATGGGCGTTCACCTCGAGACTCATTTCTAATTCGCCTAAAAGTATTAGTGAAACCATAGCTTACGTTTTCACTGCGAAATCGAACTATTTGCTCATCTAAAAGCTTACTTAATTCTTCATTCCTGCCATCTAACCAATGCCTATGATAGGCTTCAATCAAGTCCATTATTTGCTCTTTACCATCTAGTTTTTGATGATTACCAGAAACTTTATTTCGATCAAAAATTAAACGCCCCCATAGAGATCGATCCGTAACATATTTCGACTCCATTTGTACTGGAAGGGGGTCGTTTATTGCCGCATTGGATAACCCTGTATTCGAATTCTTATATTTGTCTGTATCCGCAGAGTCTACAGCAACCGCCAAAAACGGAATAAAAAGACCAAATATACAAATTAGTTGTTTCATACCATGGCCTGAAAGGCTATAAAATAAAGGGTTTATGGATGTTTTTAAAGATTTTTTATCCAGTCTCTAGCAGTGTCAAAGGATTTATGCAAATTATCCACATTGGGTCCACCAGCGTTAGCAAAATTTGCTCGGCCTCCTCCTTTACCACCAAGTTTTTCCGACATATGCTGGGCTAAAACATCTGCTTGGATTTTGGTAATTAAATCCTCGGTCACGCCAACTGCTATTCTAACTTTGTTTTTAGAGCTAACACTGGCAAGGATAATGACCCCTGAACCGATGTTTTTTTTCATCTGATCAATGGCTGAACGCATGACAGACATCTCGGAATCTCGATCCAATTCTTTTATAAGCACAGATAAACCATTGATTGTTTCTATTTCCGTTTGACTGTTGTCAGAAGGAAGTTGAGCAATTTGAGCTTTTAGATCCTTGATTTCAAGATTCATCTTTCGATTATTTTCCATCAGGGTTTGCACTTTTGCCTCTATTCCATCCCGACCGGTTTGCAAAACATCAGTTAATTTTTCAACCAGATACTCTGTTTCTTCTGCCCACTTCAATGCTTCGTCTCCTGTTATTGCTTCAATCCTTCTGGTGCCAGAGGCAATACTTGACTCTGAAACAATTTTAAATAAACCAATCTCATCAGTATTGGTGACATGGGTTCCGCCACATAGTTCGTTAGAAAATGAGCCGACATTAAGTACTCGTACTTCCTCTCCATACTTCTCACCAAACAATCCCACAGCACCTGAGCTTATGGCTTCATCATATTTCATGATACTTGTTTCAACTTCGATATGCTCTTCTATTTTGTTGTTAACGATTGTCTCAACTTCCCTTATTTCATTGGAATTGACAGCCTGATGATGAGAAAAATCAAAGCGGAGTCGTTGGTCTTCTACCAAGGAACCACGTTGAGTAACATGATCGCCTAAAACATTAATCAGAGCAGCATGCATAAGGTGTGTGGCAGTATGATTGAGGGTAATTGCCCGCCGTCTAATCGGATTAATGGCTGCATTCACATCTTCATTAATTGAGATACTGCCTTGAGCCATGGTACCGAGATGAATAAGTGCATTTCCTGAGTGTTGTGTGTCTGTGACTTCAAACATACCGTTGCTGGATTGAATGGTGCCGGTATCACCGACCTGTCCACCACTTTCTGCATAGAAAGATGTCTCCTCTAGGATAATTTGACCGTCTTCTCCTTCAGTGATCTCATCAGTCATCTCATCTTTTATGATGCCAATGACTTTGGAATTGTTCTCCAGTTGTCCATGCCCTAAGAAATCCGTTTGCAGCTGATGATCGATTTTGTTTGCTGCAGATTGAGAAAATTGTCCGCCAGCCTTGGACCTTTGTTTTTGTCGGTCCATGGCTTGATCAAATCCAGATTTATCTATTTGAAGATTATTTACTCTGGCAATATCGGCTGTCAGATCAACAGGAAATCCATAGGTGTCATAGAGTTTGAAAACAAATTCTCCATCAAGGATCTTGCCAGAATTAGAATTTATCTGTTTTTCCAATAACTTCATTCCATGGGAAAGCGTCGTTGAAAATCTTTCCTCTTCCATCAAAATAATCCGTTTAATGTAATCATTTTTTTGCTCGAGGCTCGGATAAGCTACACCCATTTCAACGGTCAATGGGTCAATAATTTTATAAAAGAATGGATCCTCAATGCCAAGTTCATAGCCATGACGGAGTGCCCTTCTGATGATTCTCCTAAGAACATACCCCCGCCCTTCGTTTCCAGGACTAATCCCATCCATAATTAAAAAAGCAGCAGCACGTATATGGTCTGCGATCACTTTCAAATGGTTTTCATCATCCGACAAGCCCGTTACTGAGGAGATTGATGCGATAAGATTCTTGAACAGATCAATATCATAATTACTATGCACACCCTGCATCACAGCCGCTATTCTCTCAAGACCCATTCCTGTATCAACAGACGGTTGGGGCAGTGGATTTAATTGACCGTCTTCTGTCCGGTTGTATTGCATAAAAACCAAGTTCCAAATTTCGACAAATCGATCGCCTTCTTCGGTTTTTGAACCTGGAGGCCCGCCCTCAATGTCGGGACCGTGGTCAAAAAATATTTCTGTGCATGGACCACATGGACCTGTTTCTCCCATTGACCAAAAATTGGAAGATTTCCCCATTCTGATCAATCGGTCTGGATTAATTTTGATTTGATCCAGCCAGATGGAAGCCGCCTCATCATCATCTTCATAGACAGTAATCCACAAACGATTTTGATCAATTTCAAGTCTTTCGATGATAAACTCCCAGGCAAAGTGAATGGCTTCTTCTTTAAAGTAATCGCCAAAGCTGAAATTCCCTAGCATTTCAAAAAAAGTATGGTGTCTGGAAGTATAGCCAACATTTTCAAGGTCGTTGTGCTTGCCTCCAGCTCTTAGACATCTTTGAACTGAAACTGCACGTTTATATTGCCTTTGTTCACTGCCCAAGAACACATCTTTAAATTGAACCATCCCAGCATTGGTAAACAATAACGTTTGATCATTTGCAGGTACCAAAGGTGCACCATCAACCCTTTGGTGTTGTTTTGATTCAAAAAAATCTAAAAACAACTCTCTGATTTCATGAGTATTCATTTGTCTATTCACTATTGTCTGTCAGTACAAAATGATTTATCGCTTCTCTTACTTGAAAATCTTTAAAGCCTCTGTTGCTTAAAAATCGCATAAATTTTAATTTTTTATCATAATCAACTTGTTTGCCTTTACCCAGTTTTTTCTCAAGAGCATCGTATGCAATCTTTGACCATTCATTGTCATCGACATTCATAAGATGACTGGAAATCAATGCTTCATCTATGCCTCTCGCCTTCAGTTCTGATTCTATTCTTAACGGGCCCTTGCCTTGTTCCTTACGAGACGAGATAAATGCTTCAGTAAATCTAGAATCGCTGAGAAGATTATCGTCAATCAATTGATTTAACTCACTAACAACTTGTTCTTCTTTGAAGTCTTTTTTGAGTAATTTGGATTTTAATTCAAAAAAGGAATGCTCTCTTCTAGCCAGTAGGTCCATGGCTTTCATACGGATCAAAGAGCCTTGTGACTGTGAATCAGTCAAGATGGTGGTGTTGTTTAATTTTAGTCGTCTTCAGACGTTTCATTGTCTTCTGCATCCTCAGAATCGGGCAGCATAATTTGTCTGATATTGTCCTTTAGTTCGTTAGATACAGATTCATTTTCAAGTAGGAAATTCCTAGCTTTATCCTTTCCTTGACCAATTCTTTCACCTTGATAACTGTACCAAGAACCTGATTTTTGTATTAGGCCGTTTTGGACACCAAGATCAAGAATTTCTCCTTCAACTGAAATTCCATGACCGTAAAGAATTTCAAACTCTGCAAGCTTGAACGGAGGTGAAACTTTGTTTTTAACTACTTTCACTCTGGTTTGATTGCCTACAATCTCGTCACCTTTTTTGATTGCCCCAATCCTTCGAATATCCAACCTAACGGATGAATAAAACTTCAAGGCACGCCCTCCTGTAGTGGTTTCAGGATTGCCAAACATTATGCCGATTTTCATGCGTATTTGATTAATGAATATCACCATTGTGTTGGTTTTTTTAATGCTTGCCGCTAATTTTCTGAGCGCCTGTGACATCAATCTGGCTTGGAGACCAACATGCGATTGTCCCATTTCACCTTTTATTTCTGCCCTTGGAGTCAAGGCTGCAACCGAATCAATAACTATAAGGTCAATAGCTGTAGATCCCACCAACATATCGGTAATTTCGAGAGCATCCTCGCCACTATCGGGCTGTGAAACGAGCAACTCTTCAGTATTAACGCCTATTTTTTGAGCGTATGCTGGATCCAGAGCATGCTCAGCATCTATGAAAGCAGCAGTTCCCCCTGTTTTCTGACACTCTGCAATTACTTGAAGAGTCAATGTGGTTTTTCCCGAAGATTCTGGTCCATATATTTCAACGACCCTTCCCTTGGGCAAGCCGCCTATGCCCAATGCACTGTCAAGACCTATCGAACCTGTAGATATTGCTTGAATCGAATGATCTACATTATCGTCACCCAATCGCATTAATGAGCCTTCTCCAAAATCTTGCTTAATTTGATCAATAGCTGCTTTTAGTGCTTTGTCTTTTCTTTTTTTATCCATATCAGATAATTTCTTGAAGTGATTGTGAAAAATTCTGTAATCACAAAAATTATATCCTTTTAAATAATTTAATTCTCGATTGATTTTAGTCTTCCTGACTCTCTTAAAACTATAATTAAACCTCCTATAATTATGATCGACGCCCCCAACCAGATATTCGCATCAATAGTTTCAGCAAACAAATAATACCCAGCAATCGATGCCCAAATTAAACCGGTATATTCAAAAGAGGCCAATAATGAAGCCTCTGCTTTTTGATATGCCAAATTAAAAAATATAAATCCTGCTCCGCCTAAAACACCGCATGCAATAAACAAAATCCAAGCTTCTGCTGTGGGAGTAACCCAACTAATTGAACTTCCAACTCCCCCTACAAGTGTTGGGCCAATAAACATGTAAAAACTTAAGTTATAAGTAGTTTCTTTGTTGGCCAATTTCCTAGAAGTCAATGAAAGCAATGCATACGTCACCACTGCAATAAAAGCATAGATCGTGCCAAGATCAATAAAGCCTGCTGTTGGTTGTAAAATTAAGAGGATACCGACAAAGCCTATTAAAACAGCAGACCACCGCCATTTACCAACAACTTCTCCTAAAAAAGGACCTGACAATGCAGTCATGATAATTGGGGAAATAAAAACTATGACCATACAATTCACCAATGGAATGAGACTTAAGGCAACAAAAAATGTGATTGAAGATATGGTCATCAAAACAGTCCTTAGAATATGCCATTTCCAGTATTGGGTTTTAAAACCATCTTTCCCTCTGGCAAGATATCCAGCCCCACCAATAATCAAAAGAGAAATACCGCCACGAAGAAAAGTGACTTGCATAACGTGGTAATCTTTGAGCAGAATTTTTGCTACAACATCCAAGCAGACCATCAAAAATACTGCAAACAGCATATAACTGATGCCCATAAACAAAAGTTTATTATCGCGCATAAACCTTTAATCGTTGTTTAGGTTTGGATTTGATCGCAACCGCCTTTTACTGGCAATTCAATGCCCCCTAGGATTTTATTAATGTCAGATTGTTTGTTGGTCTCTGCTGCTTTGACAATCAGCTTTGGTGATATGTGCGGCGCAAACAAATTAATAAAACTGATTACATAATTTGTTAGCAACATCCCACGCCTAAAACCAAACCAAGCAGTACATTTGGGAAAGATTGTTTCACCGCTAATCGCTGCAAAATTTTCATGGTCGTCACACTCATAAGCCATCCCGGATACAATGCCTATACCCATACCCATTTTCACATAAGTTTTTATTATATCTGCATCTCTAGCTGCAAAAACAACATTCGGCTCCAAACCTGCATTTCTGAATGTTTCACTAAATGAAGTCTCTGGATTAACACTGAAAGCATATGTAACCAAAGGTTCTTTTGCCAAACGATTGATAGTTAGATTTTTAAAATCTTTTTTTATAGCGTGATCTAGGGGAGCTATGATTGCATTGAACCAATGGTAGGCAGGCAACAATACTAATTCTTCGGTGAGATCCAATAAATCCGTTGCTATGGCTATATCAACTTCATTACTCTGAACCATCTCTTTGATCTGCAACGATGAGCCTAATTTCAGTTCTAATTTAACTTTGGGATAGTCAAGCTTAAAGGCCTGAATCACTTCTGGTAGAACATATCTAGCCTGTGCATTGGTTGTAGCAATGGTCAAAATACCTGCATCAACAGAGGTTATTTGCTCACCCAGTAGACTGATATTGTTAACATTTTGAAATATTTTTCTTGCATACAAAATAACCTCATTGCCAAATGGGGTAATTGCAGTCAGCTTCTTGCCTTTTCTAACAAAAACATATGCTCCCAATTCTTGCTCAAGCAATTTGATCTGTTTGCTGATTCCTGGTTGGCTTGTGTTTGAATTTTCAGCAGCTAAACTGATGTTCAACTTATTGTCGACAACTGCGAGAAAGTATTTTAACTGCGTCAAAGTCATGATTGATATCTGGCAATAGGAAAAATGAAAAGAGGATTAATTATAACAAATAATTATATATAGGATTTTATTATAATTCTAAGATATATTCTTATCTAAAGAACATATTCATATACATTTCAATAGTTTAAAACGTAATATTAGGTTTTATTCTGACTCTCGACCTGCAACCACAATTGCTTCGTACATGATTCCTTGATCAAATTGTGCAAACCATGTTGCACCTATCCTTGGATTATTCATTAAAATAAGAGGAAAGCACTCGCTCAAAAAAGCAGGGTCTCTGAGATCAGAAGTAATTTCATAACAGAATAATTGACTGCCCTCTTCGCCCTTCACCCACCATTTACCTTGGTATTCAATATTAGACGTCAATCTACCATTGCGTCCAAAATACAAATCTAGCCCAAATGAATTTGCCTCTTGCATCACAGTGTAGCGAATTGTTGCATTGTAAAGATTGGTCCAGTAATCCGGTTCAGCGTCTGTATTTGCAATTTGCTGAGCATTAAGATTAAAACTGAAAATAATAGCCATATTAAAAACGATCAGTTTTGTAAGGCGATATATAGTCAAGTTTTTTATGTATCGTTGCATTCAATACTCATTATAAGAAAGAACTATGTATTGCAGGTCCAAAATTTTCCGTGTCCACTAAGAATGAATCATGCCCTTGCACCGATTCTAGTTTAATCAATTCACAATCAATATTATTTTCTTGAAATGCATGGCAAAGCTCAAGTTGGCAATCAAAGGGAAAAATAAAATCTTTTTCCACTCCAATGATAGTGGTTTTTGTCACCTCAAAGTTACTCAGTGCATCAGTTAATGAATAGCCGTAAGCTCCTAAATCAAATAAATCTATAGCTCTTGACAAATACAAGTAAGTATTTGGATCAAAGGAATCGATGAAATCATTTGATCGATTATGTAGGTATTGTTCAACCTGAAAATCAACTTTAAAAAAACTGTCCCTATTTTCAGATGAAGGCACTAAATCCCTGCCAAAGCGCTGATTCCATTCTGCTGCTGACCTATAGGTTATCATGCCAAGCATTCTTGCCAATTTCATGCCGTTAAGTGGAAGATCATCAATAGAATATTTTCCTGATTTCCAATTAGGGTCAGAAGTAATCATCAGCCTCTGCAAAGACCTCAATGAAATTGAAAAGGGTCTGGATGCGCTTGAAGTTGAAATCAACAATAGACGTTCGCAAATACTTGGGTATTTCAATAATAAACTCATTGCCGTCATCCCACCCATTGATGGTCCAACAACTGCTTTCAAAGAATCAATCCCCAAATGTTTCAAAACTTCATTTGTAGATTTGGCAATATCCTCTAAAGCTAACTTTGGAAATTCAAGACGATAGGGTTCTTGAGTTTTTGGATTAATGCTAGCTGGTCCGGTAGAACCAAAGCAACTGCCCAAAGAATTGGCACAAATAACAAAATATTGATTTGTATCAATAGGTTTTTTTGGTCCAACAATATCCTCCCACCAGCCAAGTGAGGGATCTGCTTTAGATGAAGCTGCATGTGCAGAAGGCGATAAGCCTGTGAAAATTAAAACTCCGTTATCTTTCGAAGCATTTAAGTTGCCCCAGGTTTCAAAAGCAATTTCAGGCGAGTTTAGGATGCCACCATATTTGAGTTCAAATGAACCGTTTAAATAGCAGTATTGTCTCGCATCATTAACCATAATCATTTGGATATATTATCCTAGGTAATTAGTAGTAAGATCCAATAAATAGTTATATGTTTAGATCCAAAAAATGTAAGTAACAAATAATTTTATTATTAACATATAGGTTTAGAAATTTTGATCAATCAGGAACCAGTGAAAAAATGAATGGTAAATCTTTAGTGGATTGTATCGGTAATACACCCTTAATACGGTTGAATAAAATTTCAGACGTAACTGGGTGTGAAATTTTAGGAAAAGCTGAATTTATGAATCCAGGCGGTTCTGTAAAAGATAGGGCCGCACTTGGCATGGTGCGAGACGCTGAAAAAAACAATGCTTTGCAACCTGGAGGCATTATTGTTGAAGGTACTGCTGGTAATACCGGTATTGGATTGGCTGTTGTTGGCAATTCACTTGGGTACTCCACTGTTGTTGTTATGCCCAATAATCAAAGTTATGAAAAAATTCTAATGCTTAAAGCATACGGTGCAGATGTTAAATTGGTGCCCCCTGTACCATTCAAAGATCCAAATCACTTTGTCCATCAATCAGAAAGGCTGGCTAAAAAATTAAATGATAATTCCAAAAATGGTGCTTTCTGGGCTAATCAATTTGACAACATTGCCAATGCAAATTTTCATGAAGACACCACAGGTCCTGAAATTTGGGAACAAACCAAAGGATCGATCTCTGGATTCGTCTGTTCTGCAGGCACCGGTGGGACACTTGGGGGTGTGGCGCGGGCATTGAAGGGATTCAACTCGAACATTACCGTTGCTGTGGCTGATCCTACAGGTTCTGCTTTATATGATTATTATACCAATGGTACATTGAGTTTAGAGGGCTCCTCGATTACGGAAGGAATCGGCAACAGTCGAATCACAACCAATCTTCAAGATGCCCCCATTGACATGGCTTTTCAAATTAAAGATAAAGAATCAATTCCCCTTGTCTATCAGATGATCCAAGAAGAAGGACTATGCTTAGGTGGCTCTAGTGGTGTAAATGTGGCTGGAGCAATTCGGTTGGCAAAAGAACTAGGGCCTGGAAACACCATCGTAACCATATTGTGTGACTCTGGATTGATCTACAAAGAAAAACTTTTTAATAAGAATTTTTTGGCAAAACACGAAATTCAACTCCCTGAATGGCTGGATATAGATAATTTGTCATAGAAATAATAGTTATATCGATCTTACCAACTAAACTTTCACAAAGTCAGGGAAAAAGATTACATTGATTCTACCTATATTAAAGGATCTGGCTATGACCATAAGAATTGGGGACAAAGCACCAAATTTTACAGTTGAAACCACGCAAGGAGAGATCAATTTTCACCAATGGATTGGCGATGGCTGGGCTTTGCTATTTTCTCATCCAAAAGATTTTACCCCCGTATGCACAACGGAACTTGGATATGTTGCAGGCATGCAGACTGAGTTTTCTAAACGAAATTGTAAAATCATTGGTTTGAGCATTGATTCGGTTCAAGACCACTCTGAATGGTTGGGAGACATTGAGGAAACCCAAGGTAATGCTGTTCATTATCCTCTTATTGGGGATACCGATCTTAAGGTGGCAAAACTCTACGACATGATACATCCCAATGCGAGTGGCAAGGCTAGTGAAAGAACGGCGGTTGACAATGCCACAATTCGATCAGTTTTCTTAATAGGACCAGACAAATTGATTAAATTCATGGTTACCTACCCAATGACCACTGGTAGAAATTTTAATGAAGTTCTTAGGGTGCTAGATTCAATCCAATTAACTGCCCAACATCAGGTTGCAACTCCGGTTAATTGGCAACAGGGCGAGGATGTGATTATTGTCCCTTCTGTCTCTGATGAAGAAGCAGAAAAAAAATACCCCGAAGGATGGACAGCTCCAAAACCTTATCTCCGCTTGGTAAAAACACCCGAATAATATCTAGTAATTAATCAAGAGAAACTGAGAGTCTCAGCTTTATATCCAACACAAAGATTACAATAGAAACCCTAATTAATATGATTAATTGATTCAATGTTATAGGATGTCTTTTTGAAACTTTAGGTAATAAACAAGTTACAAAATGATTAAACAAATTCTACAGTGGACAGGCGTTGTCCTTAAAAAGATTTTGAAATGGCTTGGGATTGGATTCTTCATCATCATTATTGGAGGATTCATACCAGCAACGCTAGGAGCCTATGGCCTCTTTTGGGAAAGATGGACAACATCACTGCTTGGCAATCCACTCAACCCCAGATTGTCATGGTACAAACCCTTAGAAAAAACAATGGGTAATTTTTCACAACCGCTGGCTACACTAGCAAAGGAAAACGTCTCAAACTTACAAGATGTTTTTCAAGAAGCCAGTAACTATGCTGAGCTTCATGGCAGTGACAGTCTGGTGATACAGCACAATGGCAAAATTGTCTATGAAAATTATTGGAATGACACTAAACCTGAGAGTTTATTCGCACTGCATTCAATCACTAAAACAATGAATGCCTTACTTATAGGCCATGCCATCGAAGATGGTTTTATTGATTCAGTTGATATACCTGCCTCAACATTTATAGAGGAATGGAAAGGCTCAAGTAAAGAAAAAATTCAAATTAGAGATTTGTTAAATATGGCAAGCGGAATCCAAGAAAGCTACGATTTTTCCCCTACCTCAACTCGAATAGAAAGAATCATGGGCCTCGATATTGTTACACCCAACATTGCAGCAGAAACAAAAGGTGAGCCTGGTACTGCTTTTTTACATGTCAACCCCAACAGTCAGATCTTGGGTATTATCATTGAAAGAGCAACTGGCAAAAGATTTAGCGAATATTTTTCAGAAAAGATTTGGCAACCTCTAGGAGCGAGGGATGCTTTCTTTTTTGTAGATAAACAGGACGGCATGATCCATACCGACTGCTGTATGTGGGCATCAGTCAGAGACGTTGTTCGTGTGGGTGAAATGATGATGAATAAGGGAGTCTTCAATGGCAATCAAATTATTCCCCCAGGTTGGGTAGATGAAATGATCAAACCCTCCAAGGCTAATGTCAATTACGGCATGCAATTATGGTTAGGAAATGAATTTGTTGAATACAGACCTTATGATCCGGGCACAACAACCTTTGCAAATTATCATTCTGAACCATTTAAGACAGACGATGTTTTTTTTCTTGATGGCTTGGGCAAAAAAAGATTGTACATTATTCCATCAAAATCACTGGTTATCTTGAGAACCGGTCCCAACTCTTCTGAATGGGATGATTCTAAGCTACCCAATTTATTGATTGAAGCTCTTAATTAAAACAACATAGGGAAACTGAGGAAATGAAAATAGCAATTATTGGAGCGGCTTATACTGGCCTTGCAACTGCCAAGTACTTCAAAAGCCTAGGCCACAACATCAGTGTTACTACCACCAAGGAGTCCAGAAGAGAAGAATTGGAGGAAGTTGCCGATAAGGTTACGGTTATGTTTGGCAGCGACCAAGATAAAATGAAAGAATTATTGGTTGATCAGGAAATTCTCGTCTTAACAGTTGCTGGCGGAATGGTTGAAAAAGATGGCAAGACCATTATGGATCCTGATCTTTACAGGGATGCTTATGTTGGAACTGCAGAAAGTGTTGTCAATGCCATCGGGTCTGATTCCAGTCTACAGCAGATTATTTTTACAAGCTCACTCAATGCCTATGGCGATGGAGGTGGGGCTGATGAAATTACCGAAGAGATAGAAGCCAATCCATTGAATCCATTTCAAGAAGTATATGTCACAACAGAAGGTTTACTCAGAGGTCTTGAAAATGATCAATTGAGAGTTTGCATTTTTAGAACCGGAACCATTCATGGGCCTGGACGGGAGTGGAAAAATCAATTGGCGCTAATGTCAGGACAAAAAATTCCATTTGATGGCAGCTCCGATGCAATGATTGTGCATCGTGATGATGTGGTTAGAGCCATTGAAATGGCGATCAATAAAAATCTGAATGGCCTTTACAATCTGTTTAATGAAGTAAAAACATCTAAGGCAGAATTCTTTGCTCAGGTTTGCGATGAACAAGGATTGGATCATGTAGAATGGCTCAATCTTAGTCCGGGTCCTAAGAACGTTTCTAATCAAAAAATTAAAGATGCTGGATTAATGTTTCTTGATCCAGATGCAAGTCAAGATTTTAAGAATCTCTTATAAAGAGCTTAGTTTTCAGGATAATCGAAAGGCGTTCCGAAGAACGCCCCTCTTTTGCTAAACCCTTTTGTAATAATTTAGCGAGGTCATCATACATGAAAAACTGGGGGATGGTAGGTTCTTTAAACTTTTCAAGGCAACGCATAAGCAATGATCTCATCGCTGATCCCCTTAGGGTAATTCCACATATGACCGCCCGTTGCAATGACAACATATTGTTTCCCATTTGCCATATAAGTCATTGGTGACGCCATTGCCGAAGTAGGCGCTTTAATTTCCAATAGTTTTTTACCAGTTGATACATCAAAGGCTCGAAAACGCTCATCTGCTGTAGCTCCTATAAATACAACACCTCCAGCGGTAGTGATAGCTCCACCGGCAAAAGGTGTTCCCCACTCAAACCCTATGGGCAATGGGCTTAATTTATCAATCTTACCGAAGGGTGTTTTCCACAAAATATCACCATTGATCATATCGACTGCTACCATTAAAGACCAAGGAGGTGCAGTGCAAGGCGAGAATAATGGAGACAATACTGCCTTTTGTTCCAGACCGTAATCGGTCCCTTTGATTAGTCCTGGTGGTCCCATCGGGTTCCCTGCCCTTGGGTCTCTGGCCTTGGTCTTATCCACCTGATCTGCTGGGATTAAGCGAACGTAGAAAGGCACTTGGGATACAGGCACAACTAAAATATTTCTCTCTGGATCAAAAGCACCGCCTCCCCAATTGGCCCCCCCACCAACTTGTGGATACATTACTGTGCCTTTTGTTGACATTGGAGTAAACATTCCTCCATAACGAGACCCAGCTATTATTTTCCTGCAAGCTTCTCGCTCATAGCGAGTAACTCCCCAAGCATCATCAGGAGTAATTCCTTGACGCACCAATGGAGGTGGTTTTACAGGGAAAGGCTGTGTTGGTGAGAGTTGATCACCGAGAATCCCATCGGTAGGAACAGGGCGTTCTTCGATTTCAAAATAAGGGTCACCGGTATCTCGATGAAACGTATAAACCATACCGGTTTTACCCAACTGAATAACGATTGGGGTTTTGCCCTCCTCTGTGGTGATGTCTACAAGCATAGGATGGGTTGGCAAGTCCCAATCCCAAATATCGTGGTGAATTGTTTGGTAATGCCAAGCCAACTCGCCTGTAGATGCCTTTATGGCCAAAACGGAATTGGCATATCTGTTGTCCCCAGGTCTTAAGGCGCCATAAAAATTAGGAGCAGCACTGGCTGTCGGTACAAAGACTAAATCACGTTTGCTGTCCACAGACATTGTCGTCCAAACGTTTGCTCCTCCGACGGTATATGGAAGGGAACCAGGGGTATCTTCATCCCTCACTAAGGTGTCAAAAGCCCATAAAAATTCTCCTGATTTGGCGTCAAAACCACGAACTGCTCCATTAACAGAGCTGGCATCTTTAAATTTATTGCCGGTTCCGCCTATAACTACGACACCGTTAACAACAGCCGGAGGTGATTTAAGCTGCATGGCCATAACCTGGTTGGTGGGCTCGATAGATCTGATAAAAGGAACAACATCTACAATTCCCTCCTTTCCGAATGTAGGACAAGGAGTGCCAGTTGTAGCATCCAATGCAATTAACCTCTTATCACTTGTTGCTAAAAATAGACTGTGCGCACAAACTTGATTGGGATCTGCATCCGGGTCTCTCCATTGCGCTAGACCTCGGCAATTAAATCTTCCAGCAAATGGTCTTAAATCAATCTTTGGGTTGTAAAACCATCTTTGCTCCCCGGTTTCCGGATCGATGGCGATGACTTCATTGAAAGGTGTGCATAAGACCAGATGGCCGCCGACATCGTTAGGTAAGATGATTGGAGTAACCTGAAATCCTACCAAATGCTTAAGAAACGATAGTTTTTCAGGAACACGATCTAGATGCCCTGTTTTAAAAGTCCATGCAACCTCCAGTTTATGGACATTGTCTTTGTTGATTTGGGTCAAAGCAGAATATCTACCACCTCCTTCATGACCACCATACTGCATCCAGTCACTTTCAGATGCATAAGAATTAAGAGTGGGTGCAGCAGAAAGAAATATAACAATAAAGCAGGCACTGATTCGCCTGATTATGTCTAAATCACAGATATTAAACACAGCGCTATTGGTTAATTGGCTCATTAACGAGAGCCCTTTTTGCTTACATATATTCTTGTCGGTACCAATCATTGATGTCATCGCCTGTAGTTAGTAAGACATCATCATGGCCGGCTATGTATTCAAATGCGCGTTTTAAATGCTTAAATTTGTTGGGTTGACCTACGTGAAAAGTATGCAAGCAAATGGGCATGCATCGAGCATTAGTGGCGCCTTCTTCATACAACACGTCGAATTGATCAACAATCATGTCACCAAATGCTTCTGAAGATACTCCAAGGTTCAAAAAAGCAGGAATATCATTGAGCTCCACAGTGTAGGGCACTGCAATCAGATTGTTTTTTGGTGTATTAAATCTGAATGGGTGATCATCAGCAGTGAAGTCACATAGATACTCCACTCCATTTTCCTCAAGGATTTTCGGAGTATTGTCCGTATGAGTCAAGAACGGACTCAACCAACCCTTGGTTTTTCTACCCAATGCTTCTTCCATGGTATTGCATACTGTGCTGATGATGGATCTTTCTTTGTCTTCATCCAATGGATTGTGTCCACCTTGGCCATCCGGAGCGTTCCCAATGAAATTTGCTGGTGCATTGTTGATGCCATGACCAATGAATGCCCAGTCTCTTGCCATCCCTTCTTCGATGATCCTTGGATACTCCCTGATGATTTCTGAATTCAGACAGACTGTTCCTCTCATGCCAACTTTGTCCATTAACTCCATCATTCTCCATAAACCCACTCGGTTGCCGTAGTCTCTCCAACCGTAGTTGAGTGGATCTGGAGAAAACCCTTGTGTTCCGGGAATCAATGCTGTTCCAGGAATATCAGCAGGAAAATGCTCAATATTAATGTATGGTAAGACTGCGACTCTTGCATCATCTGGGAGT
>ENA-UPTF01000949-UPTF01000949.1-marine-metagenome-genome-assembly--contig:-NODE-949-length-19304-cov-3.620014_pt1 | contig 19304 bp, 14 predicted proteins | sample MGYA00238166_ERZ767019 | MGnify/ENA primary metagenome ERZ767019 (study PRJEB28930, sample SAMN06266391) | marine metagenome | isolation source: Sea water from 250 m depth | place: Atlantic Ocean | study... | reverse complement strand
ATCTTCGTGATTATCGACCACAAATACTCCGCTCTGGTCGCCATCCGCGCCATTTCCGCTGAACAATAAGAATCCAGCCAAATCGTAGCATTCCCAGCTATTCTCGTAGGCCCAGCCTCCAGCGGTATAATCCCAATCGTAGGCGCCATAAGGAAGATCCAGAACAAAGGTTTCTTCATACCCACCATCAATAGTGTAGTCCGTACCGGCCACATTAATGACCCCGCCGTTCCAGCCATCACCATAGCTATCATATAGGTAGAGCGTGACCGTGTTCTGTGCTATAAGGGTGCCGGTCAACAGGATAATAGGTACAAAGGTATTTCGGATAATATTCATTTTATGATCCTCTTAGTTGATTGTTCGATCGAAAGTTCGTCCACCATGGTCTCTACGAATGGTGAACCGTATTGGAAGATTGGAAGGGGTAAAAAGTTGCGCCGTATATACTTTGATCTGCTCACTAAAAATACTTTTTTTTACGTAGCCAAGAATGGCTTTGTGGCGCTGCACTTAATATATATATAATATATTTCTTAAGCAATCAATACGGAGATAACGAGACCATCAAAGGTCAGGATCGATCAGTAGATGAACGGAATGAACATACTGCTCCTGCGCTTATAGTCAGCGAACCCAGGATAGCGGGAGAGTGACCTTTCCTTGCGCACCATGTTCGGGAACCAGACAATGATCATCATCAGGAACAGGAACAGGAACGGGACCCAGTGCATGGCCAGGACCGCAAAGGATACATAGATCAGGAGCTCCCCAAAATAGTTGATGTTCCTGCATCCTGACAGGATCCCGCCATGGATGAGTTCTCCCGGTCTCAGATCCAGCATGGTATGCTTGTACATGTCGGCTGAAAAATGCAGGAAGACACCAACACCGAACATGCTCGTGGAGAGCCCGATCAGCCAGACCGGGGCCTGGACCGGTGTGCCCCCATTGAAGAACCCGGAATTGATGATCCAGGCCGATGCCCAGTACAGGGTGAGACCGAACCACATATAGAGCCCGTACCAGACAGACGTATCCTTTTCCCAAGTCTTGTCCGGGAACATCCTGCTTTTAAGTATCCAGAGAATCCCATAGGTCCCGTGCAGGGCCAGATAGGTCCAGGATGTCACGCTCTCCCATGTTCCATAGACCTGCATGAGCATCAGGATATAGAGTCCTGTGGCTCCCTTGTGAATATCGATGAAATGTCTTTCTTTGAGCTTCATGTACACCTCATAGGTTTGGTCAGACCTGCCTCTTTTGATCTGTCAGGTCGAAGGCCTGTTCCAGTATTTCTTATCTTATGATATCCTAACCGAGCACGCGGGTCAGGAACCGCCACAGGCGCCAGTTAGCAAGCCGGGAAAGTCTTGACCAGTCCTTCCCTGGCAGCATTGGCGGCAGCTTGGAAGCATCAGGCTCGTGCCAGCTGTTATCATAGCCGGTCACATCCCAGAGCAGGTCGGAGCCAGCGAACCCTGATTCCACCACGATTCCCGCAGGTTCACTTCCGTTATTCGCATACTCATTATCATGTATCCAGCATGACTCGGGTATCGGGTCCACATCATACGTGTTTCCCTGGCCAAAGAGCAGGTCCAGCCCTATCAGCCCGATGCCAAAGGAATTATTATTGATGATCTCGTTACCGGTCACTTCCACCGAGTCGCCGGCCATGATCAGTATCCCTGTTCCGGAGGGTACCTGGCTCACAATAGCGGTCGGGTCAGCAAAGTTCTCATGGTTATTATCATGTATGAAATTGTTCACTATCCGGCAGTTCATTGACACCTTGGACGGGTTATTGGGCAAGAGAAATACCAGGATACCCCCGGCATTGTCGAACACCTCATTCTTCTCTACCAGTGCGTTGACCGAGTTCTCGATCTCTATTCCCGTGACATTGCCATAGGCCACGCTGTTCCGGACCACGATATCCTTGGACTGACCGACATAAAGGGCCGCATCGCGCACACCGGTAACAGTACAGTTCTCTATCAGCACACCAACACACTCGACAGGATAGATCCCGTAGAGCCCGGTATTGTGACAGGCAACATCACGAAAGGTCACGTTCGTGGACTGGTTCAGCATGAGACCATTGGACGTAAAATCACGCGCAATGATCCCCCGGATCTCGATATTGCTGCCCGATCCGACCGCTGCATCCGGGAGGACATTCTTGCCATCCAGGATAGGCAGTCTTCCATTCTTTTCCATGCCCATGATCGTGATATCCGATTTGTCGATCGAAAGGGTCTCATGATAGATACCCAGCTCTATCATCACACTGTCACCCGATCGTGCCAGGTCGATACCGTCCTGGATGGACTGACCCGTACGTACGTAAATGCGGGCACCGACCCGTCTAAGATCGGGCCATTCCCTTTCCTCTGTTACCGGTCTGAAACTCGCCAACTCAGGGGACTCATTATCCAGTGGTTCCACCACTGGAAGGCCCGATGGTACAGACCCTGGAATGGTCGGCCTTTTTGATTCATCGGTCAATGTATGCATGAAAGCGACCAAATCAGTCTTCTCCCTATCACTGATCTCGAACGGGCGTATCTTGTCATCCAAAAGTTCCTGCTCGATACCATGGGCCACACCACCACCATCGGCATAAAAATCGATCACGTCCCCGAGCGTCCTGAACCGCCCGTTGTGCATGTAGGGAGCCGTAAGGGCAATATTCCTCAGGGTCGGGACCTTGAACGCTCTCTCGTACCCCTTTCCCTTGATCTCGAACCGGCCCAGGTCCGGGCTATTCTTATCCAGATCGGGTACCCCTATCACCTTGAAATCAGGATTATTGAATGTTGGGATATTGTGACACTCAAAGCAGCGGGTCTTGAGAGAACGAAATACATTCAGCCCGTGCCGCTCACTCTTTGATATGGCATACTGGTCCCCCCTGGTATACCTGTCGAACCTGGAATCCTTCGAGATGATAGTTCGCTCGAACGATGCGACCGCATAGGCCGTGTTCTTAAAACTGACCGGTCTCTCACCCCCGAACGCGTCCATGAACCGGTCCACATACTCAGGGATAGCAGAAAGTTCGCGCTCGAGCTCTTCCCGTTCCTGGTCCATCTCCGTGGTGTCAGTGATCGGAAAGATGGCCTGGTGCTCCAGATCATCCGCCCGACCATCCCAGAACTGAGCATGGTTAAAAGCTGTATTCCATATGGTAGGTGATCCCCGGCGCAGAATGGTCCCACCCTTTCGTTCGTGGCCCACTCCTTTCCCGTTCTTGCCCATGGAGAGTCCCCGGTTATCCGTGAACCCCAGGTCCGGGTGGTGGCAGTGTGCACACGAGATGGTATTGTCCCCGGACAGGATGGGGTCAAAAAAAAGGAGCCGGCCCAGGGCTATCTTTTCCTTGGTGTCAGGATTATCATCCCGAACGACCATCCTTGGAAAAGGACGGTTCAGGTTCCGAGCGGCAAGGATGGTATTGAAATAGGTCTCATGGAGAGCCACATCCTTTGCAGATGTTGAAGGGTCTCCCTTTTCACCATCCAGGACAGACGATGGCAGATAAAGAAATGCAAGAAGAATGACCAGCACAGTGCCCGCTGCAGTGTAACCGATCTTTTTTCTTGATGGCATGGTTTATTCTTGCTCGACCCGGACCGAATGTAAACCGTGAGATATGGAGAATGAAACCATTTTCAATTCTCAGCTATCGTGTCACTATCATTGAAGAACCGGGACCAGACCTCCTTTGGCGGGGCCGGTGTCAACAGGCTGACAAGCACAAGCATCAATACCGATAGCCCCGCGGCCGGGTAGGTAAGCTCCTGCAGGAAAGGGTGCAGGCCCCTGAACCCATCCCAGTGGGGCAGGACATAGGTCCACAATAGTGTCACACTGGCACCAGTTATTATGGAGGCCACGGCACCCTCTTTGGTGGCCCGCTTCCACAAGAAGGCGGCCAGCAGTGCAGGTGTCAGTGAGGCACCATAGATATTGTATGCCGTGAACGCAGCATTCAGAACGGTCTTGAACTGACTGACCAGGAGATAGGCAATCAGACCCAGACCCAGTACCAGACCACGGCTAATAAGAAGGACCCGGCGTTCGCTCGCGCCGGGATCCATATAGCGCTGGTATACATCCCTGGTCAGGTTAGTGGCAGGGATAAGTAGAAAGGAGTCTGCCGTGGAAACAATAATGGCCATCATGGTAGAGACCAACAGGAGCCCGATCACCAGCGGCAGGCCACCGTGCTTTGCTATCGCGGGTATGACCGATTCGCTCCCTTCCTGCCTGGCCGTGAGCATTGCCCCTTCGGTGGGTTCCATCCCACCAGCCTGGGCCTCAGCCACAACAACAGCCTGACTGTTACCCACAAGGTCCGGGATCATACCCTTTTCCGCGGCCACGCTTCCGGTAAGACCCAGCATCGATATGGCCGATTCCAGAACGATCACGCCAATGATCCAGAACATGACCGCCTTGCGGGCCGAGCCGCCGTCCCTTGCGCTGAAGATACGTTGGTACATGTTGGCATCTCCCATGAGTAAGAGCATTGTCGGAACGAAAAAACTTATCGCAATAATTGGACCCGAGATATCTCCGGTCCTCTCTGCTGCCCAGTTGCCGAAAAGGCTCCACTTTCCAGCAGATTCCGCTACCATGACGATCTCACTGAGTCCACCCACCCTGAAGGTCATGTAGATCAGCGCGGCCAATGTCCCCAGGGTCATGAGCACACCGTTCACAACATCGGTATAGACAACCGAGAACATCCCTGCCAGTACCGTATAGGTGATAGCAAACACTGCCGTGATAACGATCCCTGCTTCCAATGAGATCATGCCGTCAGAGACCATGGTAAGAACCTTGCCACCGCCCCGGAACTGATAGGACACGATCGTAAGATAGGCGACCACCGTGGTGATAGTGGCCAGTACAGCGGCCAACCGACCATAGCGAACCTCAAATATGTCCGGGACCGTCACCTTTCCAAAATTTCGAATTCGCCGGGCTATGAAATAAATGAAAGCGATACCAAGCCAGGCCCCACCACTGGACCATAGAGCAGCCAGCCCGTTCCGATAACCAAGCCCTGCCCCGCTGAAGAGTGACCCGCTGCCCATCCATGTGGCCAACAGTGTGCCCACTAAGATATACCACGGAAGGGTCCTCCCTGCGACCATGAAATCCTCACTGTTACGCACTGCCCTTGTCTTATAGACCCCAACTCCTACCAGTGCGAACAGATAGATGGCAATGAACACAGTATAGATCATGAGCACAGAAATTATTAGCAACAGTTTCCTAAATACAGGAATATTTATGTTGGTTCTTATTAATATTGAGGATCTGAACATGTCTCGAACAGATTGGACCGGAACAGCAGGTAGGGTAACTTTCCACTTTAAGATCTTTGACCATGAAAAAACATTTACTCGTTTTAAGTTCAGCTTTGATCTTGACCTGGACCTGCTCCGGGGAGACCGCTCAAAAAAAGGTAAAAAAAGAAGACCAAAAAATGGCTGAGACCAAACCCGAAAAAGAACCTACAGCTGCTGATGAAGGGACAGGACGCTCTGATCTAAAAAAACCTTCAAAACCAAAAGAGGTGACACCTCTATCACCCGACACGGACCAGGATCACAAAAAGTCTGAGAGTAGAATGAACCGCCTTTCATTGTCACAGAGTCCTTATCTCTTGCAACATAAGAATAATCCTGTGGACTGGTACCCGTGGGGAGAGGAAGCCTTCCAGAAGGCAAAAACTGAGAACAAACCCATATTTCTATCCATTGGCTATTCTACCTGTCACTGGTGCCACGTCATGGAGCATGAATCCTTTGAAGATGATGATGTGGCAGCACTCATGAACGCTGATTTTGTTTCCATTAAGGTAGACCGGGAAGAGATGCCGGAAGTGGACCATCTCTATATGTCTGTTTGCCAGGCCATGACAGGACGGGGCGGCTGGCCACTGACCATTATAATGACCCCCGACAAGGAGCCCTTCTTTGCGGGCACTTATTTCCCGAAGAATGGCCGCGGTCAGCGACCGGGAATGATGGAACTGATCCCGGGCATGGCCAACGCTTGGAAAAGCAAACAGGGCGATATCCAGAACACGATCAAGCGGGTAAGAGAATACTTGAACAGTGTCAATAACAGTGAACTGGGGGATTATTGGGAAGAGTCCATGCTGAACGAGACCTATTCCCAATACGCTACAAGATTCGATGATCAGTATGGTGGATTCGGTCGGGCACCAAAATTCCCTTCACCCCATAATCTCATATACCTATTGCGATACCACCATATTCTCAAGGATCCCAAAGCTCTATCCATGGTAGAGACCACCCTAAAGTGGATGCGTCTTGGTGGTGTTTTTGATCATGTTGGCCTAGGCTTTCATCGCTACTCCACAGATGAGCGCTGGTTCCTTCCACATTTCGAGAAGATGCTTTACGACCAGGCCATGCTATCAATGGCATACCTGGAAGCCTACCAGGTCACAGGAAAAATAGAGTATGCTGATGTTGCCCGCGAGATCTTCACCTATGTTCTCAGGGACATGACCGATAAGGATGGAGGCTTTTACTCTGCTGAAGATGCAGATAGTGAAGGGGAAGAAGGAAAATTCTATGTGTGGAGCAAGGACGAGATAATTGAACTGCTTGGTCCTGAAAATGGTGGAAGGTTCTGCAAAATTTTCGGGTTCACCCAAAGCGGTAATTTCAAGGACGAAGCAACGGGACAATTATCTGGAAACAATATTCCTTACCTGCCCCGAAGACTTCCGGATATAGCTAAAAAAATGGACATGTCCCTTGATGAGTTGGAATCATTCATAGAAGAACAGAGACGGATCCTGTTCGATCGGCGGGAAGGAAGAATCCACCCTTTGAAGGATGATAAGATCTTGACAGACTGGAACGGACTCATGATCGCTGCCCTTGCTTTAGGCGGTGCTGTATTGGATGAGAGCACCTATAGAGCGGCTGCCGAGAAAGCAGCTCGTTTCTTATTATCCAATCTTAAGAACGATGATGGAAGGCTCATGAAACGCTATCGCCAGGGCGTGTCCGGTATCCCTCCCCATCTGGATGATTACGCTTTTTTGATCTGGGGGCTTCTCAATCTTTATGAGACAACATTTGACCCTTACTACCTGAGCTCTGCCAAAGAATTGGCCGAGGTCATGGTCACCGACTTTGCAGATGAGAAAGGGGGCGCTTTCTTTATTGGTGCGGATAATGCAGAAAAACTCATGGTACGGTCCAAGGACAGCTATGATGGTGCGATCCCGTCTGGAAACTCTGTGGCGGCCATGGACTGTATTCGCCTGGCCAGGTTCACCGGCGAGTCCCGCTGGACAGAACTGGCTGATAACATTTTTCGCTCTTTCTCCAATATTGCAAAACGGGCTCCAACCGGTCATGCTTACATGCTTAGTGCCTTTATGTTCGATCAAAAAAGCCCCAAGGAGATAGTGGTGGTAGCTAAAAAGGGCGAACCGGAAACAGCTCGGATCCTGCGCTCCATACAAGACCACTATGTTCCCCACCGTGTGATCCTATTTAAGGACATGTCCAGTCCTGGGTCACTTGAAAATATTGCGCCCTGGACCCGGTCACATACTATGAGGGATGGAAGACCAACCATCTATGTCTGCGAGAATTTTGCCTGTCAGCAGCCAACAACAGATATCCATGTTGCTCTGGGTCACATGGATAGATAAACCTTAGACCCTATATATAAAAAATGAATAATTCGTAAATGTGACCATCACAATTAAATTCAGTACTATCATGTTAAAGATCAAATAATGAAGAAGCTACCTCTGCACCTGCAGATCATTATTGGACTGGTTCTTGGCCTGGCATATGGCATACTCAGTTCTGTGTCCGGATGGAGCTCATTCACATCAGACTGGATCGCACCATTCGGTACGATATTTATTAATCTTCTGAAACTAATTGCCGTTCCCCTGGTCCTTTGTTCACTGATCACTGGGGTCGCTTCCCTATCAGACCTGAAAAAACTTTCGCGCATTGGTGGAAAAACGATCGCTATCTATCTTGTTACGACCACCATCGCCGTCACTTTAGGTCTGGTCCTGGTGAATACAATGCAGCCTGGGAATCAGGTCCCAGAAGACATGAAGATCCAGCTGCAGGAAACATACCGGGATAAGGCTGAATCACGGGCCGGATCCGCACAGGAGGTGAAAGAACGTGGACCTCTACAGCCCATTGTTGACATGGTCCCGAGCAACGTGTTCCAGTCAGCAACCAGCAATCGAAATATGCTGCAGATCGTTTTTGTGGCGATCCTAATGGGCATTGGTCTGATACAGATACCAGAAAAAAAATCAAAACCTGTCCTGGCGATCTTTGAAGGATTGAACGATGTTATCATCAAGCTGGTGGATATAATAATGTTAATGGCACCAATAGGTGTTTTCTCTCTTATTGCTCAAACCATTAACAAGGTAGCAGGGAATGATCTGGGACAGGTACTTGAACTCCTGAGTGCTCTCGGTTTTTATATGCTGACCGTTATCATTGGCCTTGTTGTCCATGCCAGTCTTACTTATAATGGTATCCTCAAAATTTATTCATCCATGCCGCTTTCTTTTTTCTACAGGGGTATTGCCCCGGCACAACTGCTGGCATTCTCCACCAGCTCGAGCGGAGCCACACTGCCGGTCACAATGGAACGGTGCGAGGACGAGCTTGGTGTATCGGAAGAAGTGTCTTCTTTTGTTCTTCCTCTTGGTGCAACGGTGAACATGGACGGGACCGCACTCTACCAGTCTGTTGCAGCTGTGTTCATTGCCCAGACATTAGGCATGGAACTGACCCTGGTAGACCAACTAACGATCGTTCTTACAGCGGTCCTAGCATCGATCGGCAGCGCAGCTGTACCAGGTGCAGGGGTCATTATGCTTGTGATAGTATTGGAAGCGATCGGTGTACCCAGTGCCGGTATCGCCCTTATCCTTGGTGTTGACCGGATACTGGACATGATGCGAACCGTAGTGAATGTTACCGGCGATGCCTCGGTCGCAGTTGCTGTTGCCAGTACGGAAGATCAACTTAGACAAACAATGGAATAATGTTTCATAGGAAACTATTCGGGAATAAGTTCCAATATATCTTTAAAAACTCTCGGGCAGGTTCTGTTATTTCAGGATCTACAGTAATATCCAGAGGAGGCTGTACTCCGTTCTCAAAAAACAGGCCTTTTCTGGCACTCGATGCCAGGATCAAGGAAGTTTGCTGTGGACGGGAGGCCACCACCGTTCTATTAAACAAAGACCGGTCCTGAAAAACTACCTGCCCGAGAGTGAATGAATTTGTAATAAAATAGAACCCATCATGGCTAAACCAAGGAACGGAAACAACAATAGGGTACCCCGCGGTTATGATCGCGAAGATACCGAGCGACGGTTGAAATGGCTGAAGGAAGAAAAGGGTATTGATTTCAAGGACCCACCAGTGAATGAGCCTGAGGATCTGAAAGGGATCATAGAGAATCATATCGGGTTCATGAAGCTGCCCATGGCAATAACGGGCCCGTTATTGGTTGATGGCCAGTATGCCCAGGGGGAATTTGTTGTACCTATATCCACTCTGGAAGGTACCCTGGCACTTTCTATGAGCCGGGGCATGTATGCGACCTTCGCATCCGGAGGTATACGAGTGAGACACGTGAAGCAGGAACTATCTCGCGCTCCCGTATTCTTCTTTGATAATATTAATGATTCATTCGAATTCATGGACTGGGTAAATAAGAATAAGGATAAGATAATAGAGACAGCTGAGACCACAACTCGATTTGGCAAGGTTCTAAGGATCGACCAATACCCGATCCAGAATTATCTGGTCCTGGATTTTGTGCTGGATACTAAGAATGCTGCTGGTCAGAATATGGTAACCCTGGCAGCAAAGGTCGCCTGTGATTACATCAAGGAAGAGACCGGATATAGTTACATGGTCGAGTCTAACTTTAACAGTGATAAGAAAGCATCGACCCGGAACATGATATTAGGCCGCGGCCACAGTGTCGTAGCTGAAACGGTACTGACGAATTCTATAATGAAACGCGTCCTTGGTATCAATGCAGATCTTGTGCAAAAGCTTCAACGACCTGGCCCAACGATCAGTGCCATGGCTGGTACGACCGGTACACACCTACATATCTCCAACGCGTTAACAGCGATATATCTGGCCACGGGTCAGGATACAGCCTGTGTATCAGAGAATTCCATAGGCCATTTTCAAACCGAACCAGCCGAAAATAATGGATTAGCTTGTCGGCTAACGCTACCATCGTTGACCGTTGGGACGGTTGGCGGGGGGACCCGGCTCCTCCCCCAGAAACAGAACCTTGAAATGTTAGGCTGCAATGGGGGTGAATATTCATCAAGAAAACTGGCAGAGATCATTGGTGCTTCCACCCTGGCTCTGGAGATCTCTCTCATGTCAGCGATAGCGTCGGATACATTCACTGGATCACATATGAAATACGGCCGCGAGTAAATGGACCAACCATCTGTACTTGAGGATCCAAAGTATTCTTATTTGGTCAATGTACAGCCCCTTTTTTTTCGACTCTGGAAAAAACTCTTTGATATCTACTGCCGGTTCATCTTTCTCTGGTATACACCACTGAAGATAACAGGGCAGAACAATCTCCCAGATAGTTCCTATATCTTTTCATGCAACCATAATAGTCACATGGATGTAGTGATCCTATCTGTTGCATCGGGAAAGGGATTCAATGATTTTGGTATGCTGGCAGCGAAGGATTACTGGTTCGATAGCTGGATCAAACGTTTTGTGGTCAACATTGTTATGAACCTGATCCCTATCGATCGGAAAGTGGATGGCGTCCGAGCGTTTCCGATCGAGGATACCCTATCCTTGAGTAAATCATTCATGAGCCAGGGTAAAAAAAACATCATAATGTTCCCAGAAGGAACCCGCGGTGAGCCAGGAGTAATCCTTCCATTCCGAAAAGGAGTAGCTAACTTTGCTATCAATTTAGACGTTCCAATTGTTCCTGCATTCATTGTAGGTTCGGATAAGGCCTGGCCTAAAGGGAAAATTTTCATCAGACCAAGATTCATTCATGCACATATACTTGAACCACTCTATCCAAAGGATTTCATCGATGATTCCCAGAACGGTTCTATGCCCGATCATGTATTAGAAAGTTCCATCGAACATATGACCCAAGAGCTTGAGAAACGAATTCGAGAAAAAGGAGAAGAGCTTTATGGATAAATTGTATAAATCAAAAAGCAAAAAATTCTTCGCCAATGACCATGAGACCTGGGGTCATAAGTGGGGATATAAGGATACCCGTTTCATTCTGAACGATGACCGGACCGTGCGAATGCTGGGTGACCGTTATGAGCTGGCCGGGATCGATATGCCTGATTTCATACCATATGTTGAAGAGATGCTGGAAGTAAAGATAGACCCCGAGGATATGCTCAAGCAGAATGAGGATATGCCGATCGGTCCGTCAAACATAAATGAGCAGTTCGTAGAAAGAATTAAAGGAACATTCTCTGATGACAGGTATACCTTTGCCGATGATGACCGATTGATCCATAGCCATGGTCAGACAACATCGGATGAGGTGTATAAGGTCATATACTCTCGAATAGATTCAACTGTTGACATGGTCTTTTATATTGAATCCGAAGAGGACGCCAGTAAACTCATTCAGTTAGCGGAAGAATTTGACGTATGTCTCGTCCCCTTTGGAGGAGGAACGAGCGTCAGCAATGCTCTGCAGATACCAAAGAATGAAAACCGTATGATAGTAGCGATCGATACACGGCGAATGAATTCAATTGAATGGATCAATGAAGAAGACCGTCGGGTATGTGCCCAGTCTGGTATCACTGGAAGCAGGCTTGAAGAATTGCTGGAAGAAAAAGGCTTTACCGTTGGTCATGAACCGGATAGCATAGAACTCTCAACTCTTGGCGGATGGATCGCAACGAACGCCAGCGGGATGAAGAAGAACCGGTACGGTAACATTGAGGATATCGTGGAAAATGTTACCATGATCACTCCAAAAGGGGATATCAATCAGGTAGAACCACTCACTAGGGCTTCCATTGGCATGAAACCACAGAATCTATTATTCGGCTCAGAAGGAAACTTTGGGATCATCACCAAAGCAACCCTAAAGATACACAGGCTGCCAGAGGTACAGAAGTTCAACTCTGCTGTATTTCCGAACTGGAGAACCGGTGTTGATTTCATGTACGATCTCTCCCATACTAATTTTATCCCTGCCAGTGCCCGATTGGTGGATAATGTCCAGTTTCGGTTCGGACAAACATTAAAGGCACGACCTGAAGGTCTTCAAAAATTAATTGAAAATATTAAAAAATTCATGGTACTGAATATAAAGGGTTTCGACCCATACCAGATGGTGGCCGCCACGTTCAAGATGGAAGGATCCCAGGAAGAAGTCGATTATCAGGAAAAGAATATTGCCCGATTAACAAAGAAGCATGGTGGACTGGTTGGTGGTGCGGAGAATGGAAAACGAGGTTATATGCTTACTTTTGCGATCGCCTATGTGAGGGATTTTCTAACTGACTATAAGGTCATCGGTGAGACCATGGAAACATCTGTACCCTGGAGCAAGATCCACCAGGTCTGCGAAGCGGCAACAAAGCGACTCTTTGATCTGCATGAGCAACACGGGATCCCCGGGAGACCATACATGTCATATCGCATACCCCAGATCTACCATACCGGTGTATGTATTTACTTCATGCTTGGAATGAGCGTTAAGGATGTTGAGAATGCGGCTGATCTTTTTTCCAGTATGGAGCATTCGATACGTGAAGCCATCATGGAGAATGGCGGATCCATTTCCCATCATCATGGTGTGGGTAAACTACGAAAAGATTTCATGCAGGATACTATCTCCCCTGCCAGTATCGATCTGCTGAAACAGGTCAAAAGATCCCATGACCCAAAAAATATCTTCGGGATACAGAATAACGTTTTCACTGATTGATCTTTAACCAAGAAACATGGAACTAAAGGGTAAAACCTGCATTATTACTGGTGCATCCTCCGGAATAGGTGAATCACTGGCCAGGGAGATGGCAGCACAGGGAGCCACTGTTGTGCTGGCTGCTCGCCGGCAGGAGAAGCTGGATAAGATCACTCATGAGATCAAAAACTCAGGAGGTAATGCACTTGCGCTGCGAACAGATCTGACCGATCCGAACCAATGTAGAACACTCATTGCCAATACGATCGAGACCTATGAACATCTGGATATATTGATCTTGAATGCAGGTGTGAGCATGTGGACCCCCTTCGAGAATATTGAAGACGTTTCCTTTTTTGAACAAATAATGGCAACCAATTATATGGGTGCAGTACACTGTGTCCATGCCGCGCTACCGCACTTGAAAACTGTGCGCGGTATGATAGTGAACTGTTCCACGGCACAGGCGCTGATAGGTTTTTCGAACCACTCGGGCTATGTTGCATCCAAGCACGCCATCCATGGATTTCTGGATACCTTGGATATGGAACAGGAAGGATCGATCCAGTTCCTGGAGGTCATCATGGGTTGGATCAGGGGAACGAACCTGCGGTCGAACGCGTTCGGAGACCATGGACGAAAAATGGGTGAGACCAAACGAGAACATAGCAGCAATTCAGTTGGATTAGAAGAATGTACAAATGGGATAATTCGAGGCATCATCAATGAGAAGAAGACGGTCTACATACCCTGGAAACTTCGATTGGTCCCTTTCCTCGATCTCTTTATGAAGGGATATATCAGGCGTAAGATAATTCGTGCTGTAAGATCTGAATAGAACCCTTTAATATTCGAAATTGTGGGGTTTCTTTTGTAATAGTGTTTGTTATTTTATTACTATTCTTCCTCATCGGGTAAAATATCTTTCGTATCGTGGTCGGATGATGGACCATTGGCCCAATTGTAGACCCCATACCCTATTGCCCCTAACAAGAAAAGCCAAGCAATCACGGTCATATTCATTTTATTCCTCCCTGAATGATTAAGCTGATCATTTTGTATCTGTTAAATTATTCTGGTTAACCCGAATTTCATATACCCAGGTTCCTATCTCTGTGATATCGCTATTGAGATCTTTGATCCTTTTATGTATATCCTCCGAAAGGTATAATATCTTTTCAGGTGTCTCGGATCTCAAATAATCAGATCCTTTTTCTGATAATGTACTCCATGGATTATATATCCTATGTGCTGAACCCATTAGCATCATGGATCCTGCAGTTAGCAAGACACCTGTTATTAAACCTACAAGGTAATTATTCATTTCTTACTCCTCTATTCAACCAAATCTAACTGTACACATAGAAACAAAAAAACCCCGCTATTAAGCGGGGCTTGATGTTGTGAAAAGGGTAGAACTATTTCAGCAATACCATCTTTTTGGTATGTCTTAGTTCCCCAGCCTTTATAATGAATAAGTAGATTCCCGCGGATACTGATTCCCCAAGATGATTAGTACCATTCCATACAAATGACCTATAACCAGCAGCCTGTTGATCATTAATAAGTGCCTCATTTACCTCCCCAGATATCTCCAACAATAAAACCCTCTGGAAAGGGGTCATCATCTGCCAACATGTAATTCGCAGTGCCCGTTATCCAGGCTCTTCCTTTTAGGGTAGGGACCACTGCGGGATAGGGTGTATCCATTTCCGCTTCCCTGACCAGCTCACCGACAAATACCGTATCAAGGATACCCTGGTGCCTGAAGGGTTGTCCAAGGGACAGCTCTCCCTTTGCATATAGTGAGGCCATTTTTGCGCAGGTGCCTGTACCGCAGGGAGACCGGTCAAGGGCACCGGTCCAGGTCTCAGGCCTGTTCCAGTCCAAGTTCCCGGTGGAGACCACGACCGAGTTTCGCATATCAGCACCTTCCACTGCGTGAGAACTGCTCAATACAGCAATCGTGATATCTTCTATCTCTGGGTTCTCCGGATGTACTACCGGAAATTTTTCACGTGCGGCTGTTTTGATCATCTCGCCAGCACGGGCTATCTTGCCTGCTTCTTCTGGTTCCAATCGTAGTCCAAGAACGTCAGCGTCCGCTATCACATAGAACATACCCCCGTAGGCAACATCGACCATGACCTCTCCAAGTTCCGGGACATCCAAAACCTCATCTATGTGCATTGCAAATGCTGGTACATTCTCGAATTTTACCTCTGTGACACGTCCATCTGAGACCCTCGCGTCCACCCGGATCAGTCCGGCAGGAGACTCAAGGACAAGCCTGGTCGTGGGAGTCTCAACGGGCAGCATACCTGTTTCCAGGAGGACCGTGGTCACAGCGATAGTGTTGGTTCCTGACATTCCCGGGTACTCTACCTGCTCCATGATAACGAACCCGGCATCCGCGGTCGGGTCACAGGGGGGAAGGATCAGATTGCAGTTTGCGGCCGGGTACCCTCGTGGCTCTCTGAGCATGAGTTTTCGGATATGGTCCTCGTGCTCTTCCAGGTAACGCATTTTTTCCAGCATTGTATTCCCTGGCACATCTAAGACCCCTCCAACTATCACCCGGCCCGGCTCACCCGATACATGTGTGTCCACAGCCTGTATCACCCTATCTACCTTCATCCTACTACTCCAGTATGGTCTTGTGTCACGATGACCATGCTCCAGTGATCCTTAGAACCAGGGCCCCTATCAGGGGAACAGCATGAAAAAAGGTCGAAGGACACTTAATCGCTACAATCATAGTGGTCATATCCATTGAGAATATCATTGGCGATCAAAAGATCGATCACATCAACCCTCCCATTAAGATCAAGGTCCCACTCACAGGTCTGATCATTTCCTATGATCGTCTGTTCTAAACAGTCCGTGCTGATCGCCTCACTAAGATAGACAGCATAACAGATCATTCCGACAGCGGTTATCATGAATTGAGATGAAGGGTAGAACTCTTCTGCATTACTGATCACTGTGGCTAAATTAATAAAGTCCCCCTGTTCATCTGGAATGAATCGAAAAGTGATATCCAGGGTATCGAATAATTCTAGGTCCGCACTGGTAGCCTCAACATAAAAGGGTGCCTGAATATCGGAGATGCTGTCAAACTCGAGTATCTCTGTCCCTAATGATGTGATCGTAATAACCGTGTCCAGGGTATCTCCAGTGAATGAGCCACCAATATCGAGGATCGGCTGAGGCATGCCCCACTCACTCAGGGCAATCGGTATATGATATGCAGGGACATCTATCACGGTGGTATGGACCAGACCAATGGAAAGAACATCATTATCCTCATCATTCGAGTACACATTTATGGTATCAGATACAAAGAGATCAGGCATCAAGAAGTGATCCACAAAGTAGAACATGTGTAAAGTATCGGTCGAAGAGGGTCCTATCGAAAAAGGAAGCTGATCGAGAAGACCCCACAGATCCTGGTCTTGCAGGAACAAGACCGAGTCTATGGACAGGTAACCATATCCATCATTCTCAATGATCAGGTCATAATAGCCTGTGTCACAGCCTGATATCGTATATACATTACAACTATCAGGGTGGACCACCATGTAGTCCTGGAGCGGGTCGAGTGTGATCATCCCTATGGATGGTGTGAAATTCGCAGACCCTGGTGAACCATTGTCACCATCACCATAAGGGGTATCCGATCCTACCCAGTTGTCCCCTACATTATTATCCAGGGCAATATCAATCAGGGCCATTGAAGAACCATTAGGGTCAGGCCATGATGGACCACCATCATAGGCAACACTATCAACGGTCTCTCCGGACGGATCTATCAAAAGGATCTCATCACCGCCATTAGCAAGATTGACACCAGAGTATTCATAATCAATTGTTACACCACCATTGGTAGCATAGTCAGAGTTGCGGCCAAGGACAGCGTACGAGTATGGCCCCACGATCGTGGACCCTGTGATAGTATGGGAATCCGTATCATTGTCCTTAATGATGAACCCACCAAGATCGGTCTCATTCTCAGTATTATTATAGATCTCGAACCATTCACCCTCGGTGTCACCAACAGATGATGGATTCTGCATGATCTCTGTGACCACAATGTCATGGTCTGATGTATCTGAGCCCGTTGTGTCTGTTGTACCGCCCTCCATATACCAGATCCTTCTGGCCAAGGATGAATCAAGTATGAACGGGTTCGGCTGTTCCTCCTGGTATCCGGCAATGGCCCAGGTCCTGTCAAGCTCCCACTCGTCCACCAGGTCATAATAGTGCCAGTCCAATAGTACGTCCTTCTGTGCGTTCCAAAAGTTCGTGTCAGCAGCACCCTGGTACATCGCGTAGAAATAGAACATGGCCCTCGATGCGTCCCCCTTATGGTCCTCCCGGGGCTCAAAACTTTGTTGTCCACCATTATATTTTTCAGCATACTCCTCAATGAACTCGGTCGGGATCGTTTCCTGGGAATAGTCGTTCCGATACCAGGTGTCCGTGTCCTCGTCAGGGATCTGGGCATAGGGATCATTCCCTCTTGATGAGTTCACATTAGTCTTGCACGGGTACAGGTGATGCATGTCACTCTTTTGCGGTTCACTACCAGCCCCCATACTCTGCGGCCATGTGTGTTCACAGTTTATTCCCTGGTTGTAGGCGTCAGTGCTTGGATCAAGGTCCGGGTCCAGTGTTATCGTATAGCCTGAATACACACACGATAGCTGGTCATCCTCCTGAATATCTATCGTGCCATAGAGAATATCCCTGGCAGTGTTATATCCTAAGGTGGTACCTGTCTTGTAATTATCAATGACATAGTCTAACAGTGTTTGCCCGTTCAACCCCTCACCAATGATCTCCTGGGCAGGCAGGGATGATATGAATAATAGCAGTGGTATGGTACGGTGAAACATATTTCAAATCTACCGCAACCCTTACAAACAAAAAACCCTGCTGCTTATCAGGGTCTGATCTTTCTATGACCAGATGATAAAATGATCCGCAATGAATAAGACCGGTCTAACGTGTTAAACGATGGATCAATATGGCCGCACGGGTCGTGGTCCTTGGAAATGATGTCAGGTCCAGACCTTCCTTTTCAGAGTGCTCTCCAAAACCATCAGGGCCCATCCCGGCCAAAGAAGCGTCCACGTGTGGTGCCACAAAAGAAATATCCGCCGCACCACGCTTCCCAGGGTCTAAAGGCTCCAGTTCACCATACCCGAGATCCATGTTCACAGATTCCAGTTCATCCAATAGTGCATAGTTCGCCTTTGTTGGCGCCATTGGCGGATAACTGGTCCTGAACCTTATCCTTGCGGTCGTACCAGGCAAATTTTGAGAAACGATATCTTTCATGCTTGCCATGGCCCTGTCCAATTGTTCTGTTGATATTGTCCGGATACCACCATGAACTGTTGCGGCCTGGGACACGACATTTGTCTTACCGAAAGTCGTACCGCGTGCTGTTACAGGGTCATAAGCTATATCTGTGCCGCCAACGATGATTCCCGGATTGAAGGATAGATATTCCTCTCCCAAGAGTTCTTCACGAAAAGCGTTCACGATGCGGGCGGCCTCAAAAATGGCCCCGTATCCCAGCTCATCCTTGAAGATCTGAGAAGAATGTCCCTGAATGCCTGTTGTCGTCAGCCTCCATGATGAGGAACTTCGTCTGGCCACTGTTCCCGTATTCATACCATGGGCCCCTTCGAACCCTAACCCGATATTTGCCCATTTTCCTGCCTCGATCAATTCCTTGCGGACCACTGATGGAGGCCCGCCTGTCTTCTCTTCGTCACCAGTGAACACAAGTGTTAGCTCCAGGTTCTTGAGTACCCCTACCTTATCCAGCGCTTTCATGACATAGATCATGGACACATCACCCGCTTTCATATCAGCAACACCCGGGCCATATGCGGTGTCCCCATCCCGTATGAATCTCTGGAAAGGGTCGTCAGGTTCGAACACTGTGTCCAGGTGACCGATCAGAACGATTCTTTTTCCCTTTCCGCCCCGCATTTCCGCAAAAAGATGCCCGGAACGTTTGATATTCTCAGGATAGGTCACCCAGTACGTGTTAAAACCAAGTTGGTCCAGTTCAGCCTGAAATATCTTTCCGACCGTTCTGTTCCCATCAATATTGAGTGTGCCGCTATTGATATTCACCACCTTCTCGATCAGATCTATTGCTTCTTCAGAGTGCTTCTCAACATATTTTTGTATCCTCTTCTCGGTCTTACTTAGTCCACCTGAAAAGACCAGGGAAACAAAGAGTGATCCCGTTAATATTTTTCTCATTT
>ENA-UPTF01000948-UPTF01000948.1-marine-metagenome-genome-assembly--contig:-NODE-948-length-19318-cov-8.844239_pt1 | contig 19318 bp, 14 predicted proteins | sample MGYA00238166_ERZ767019 | MGnify/ENA primary metagenome ERZ767019 (study PRJEB28930, sample SAMN06266391) | marine metagenome | isolation source: Sea water from 250 m depth | place: Atlantic Ocean | study... | reverse complement strand
AGCCACATTCGAATGTTTATCTTTTGCTAATGGAGGTATTACAAAATTTGTAGTTCAAATATACTCTTTTTTGTACCACTAAATGATCGGCTTATGCGGGCTGATTTTCTAGATTATTGGAGGAAATGAAACTAACTACTTTATGTGTTGATGGGCTTGGCCTTGGATGCATCGTTAGTCCAGCCCCCCTTCACTCTTCAAGTTAATCCATCTCATTCATTCGATCAAGATAGAACGAGAAACGTAATCCACTGAACTTGCTCATGAAACTTTTTAGATTTTTGGCAGGCCGTAAAACCGGGTGAAAAGGCTGATCACGAAAAAAAGACCTGCGACGATCACCAGTGTCAGTGGCAGTCCGTATGGATTCCACAGGTCCATACTTGCTCCCCCAACCATTGGACCGACAAATGCTCCCACACCCCAAAACACTCCAAATGCGGCCATGGCTGTAGCCAGTTCCACCCCCTTGAACCATTGACCGGCAAGAATCATGGCAACTGTATATATACCGGCAAAAACCCCCCACCACAGAAACAGAGTTGTCCATAAAAGAATTGGTACACCCACGACGAACGGCCAGACTGCTGCACCTGCTAATCCAGCCAGAGCACACGCTACTAATACCTTACGTGGATTAAAGTGATCAGCAGCCCAACCTATGGGAAACTGTAGCGAGGCACCACCAGCGGCACCAAAGAACAGCATCAAAGTCGCAGAAGACTCAGACATCCCAATCCTTAATCCGTAGACTGGCATCAGGCTGGTAGTTGCAAGTTCCTTGAAAGCCACCACAAAGCAGGCCAACGCAAGCAACGGTGCTACGAAGGCAAAACTAACCACACCAAAGCTTGGATTGTCCCTAGAAGCCGGGACATAGCGTCCAGCCGACAAAAGAGGTAATCCAGCCAGGACCATCAAGCCAATACCGACAAGAAACGGCAGCGTACCTTGTGTCCCCGTCACTGAAAGCATCAAAGGTCCTAGAGCAAAACTTAACGCCAGAGTGGTGTTGTAAAAACCCATGACACGTCCGTGGTGCACACGGGGTGTTATTTCTATTATCCATGTTTCGGTGACAACAAACAGGACCGAACCTACGAGTCCGCCGAGGAACCGTATCGCAAACCATGCTATGATCGACTGTGTATTCATGAGAGCGAAAATGAGTACGATCTCAAAAGCTACACCGCCAAGCAGGAGACTACGTCCTTCCAGGTTTCTCAAAGACCATGGAACAGCAAAAGAGCCAATTATTATTCCCGCTGGAGCCGCCATGGCCAACCCACCGATCAGTGTACTGCTGACACCACGTGCTTCCAGGATCAGCGACAGTAGCGGCGTAAATAGACTGATCGTGATACCGTAGATGGAAAGGCAGCCAATTAATGCAGCCAGGGTCAGTGCACGTTCTCTGGTCCAAACTGGTTCACTGGTCGATTTGGTCATCATCGGACGACTTCATACGGATACTTTTGAAAATATTGTGTTACCATCATATGGCTTCAAACTCCAGATTTATGTATGCCAATGTTGCCCCCCTCTTTTGCAAATTTGACTTGTTGTATGATAACTCAGATCCCTTACCATTACGCTTCCATTCCAACTAATATCATAACCTCTGTCACTACCTGGTAGGAAGATTTTTGTGAGTTTGGTTTAGGCATTGATTAATGAAAGAACAAAAGCTATTAATGTTTTTCTAAGCATATAACCTCTATTCTTTAAGAATGAAAATTCTATAGGAAAGTCCAAATGCTCATTTACGGATTCGAGTCGTTTCAGAATCCAATCATCATTTGGTATACAGAGGATCAACAAGATTCCTGAACGTTTACTAGTCATGTGGGAGTAGTAGAGGCTTTGGCCTATTGCCTGCCCACTAGAGTGCAAAGTCAACTTAAGCAGAGTGAGATTCTGTAAGGCAGCCGACATTGGTACAATCCTGCAAAGTAAATTCGACCGACCCTTTTATGAGTTTACACCACTGATGTTGGTATCAACTTTAAGGTTGTGATGAAAATAAATATGAAATCATTTTAATGAGTTTACTAGTTTTTGAATTCTATCTGTAAGTTTTATGAGGCAAGTTCGTCAAGGATGTTACCTCTCTGCGAGGCGACGCGGAACTGGCAAATGTTATTGTGGAATATCAAGTCCAGGTGATTTTGATGTTTTCTAAAACAGCACATCACCTAAACTCATATATAAACTCATATAACAATCAGATTACGAGGATATGCTGGACACCATCAAGAGTTTTTTCAGAGAACGTCTAGATTTTGCCAAGTCAAAAGGAATTCTGAAAAAACAAATTGTGCTTGATCCGGAAATGGTTTTTTTCAGTGGTGCAACAAAATACAGCTTTGTGTTCCTCAGGAGAATTTCAGAACTGCATGAATTTGATTTGCCTTTGCTACCCGGGACTTCCAGAAAATATTTTCTTGCCGGCGTCTATGGGGGGTTCTTAAATTTACGGAACGCGACATCACGGGTGCGGCTGTTTACAGCATAGACTTCTAGCAAGGCTTTTCATTTCTTTGCTTTCATGAAGTCGAGTAGGGATGTCTCCTGATTAATACAATAGAGTCTTTAAAAAGAAACGATGGCAATTAGTTAAGAAGATTGAACTCGATGAGAACGGTTTGAGGGGAGTCTGGCAAGACGAATTTCTCTTGACAACTGAGAGTAACCTTATAAAATTGTGCCGAGTGGATCGACAGCTATTTGAAATTTATCTCAGGCATAACCTTCCTCCTTAAAATAAACTCCAAGAGAAATTGCTCAAAGGGAAGTCCTTTTTAAGAGACTGCAGCCTTGATGAAGCGAAATTAATCATGAATTTACACATTCCAAGCTCCGAACTCAAACCACCCCCAAATTGGGATCGTTCTGGGTTACCTTCCTGGACATATTTCAACGATGAGTTATTTGAACTGGAAGCTGAAGAACTTTTCCGGAAACACTGGCAAATCGCTTGTCACACGAGTGATATTCCTAAACAGGGTAGCTACATAACCTTTGATCTGGTGGGAGAGCGGGCTTTAATTATTCGGGATGAAGAAAAAAAGATCCGGGCCTTTCACAACGTCTGTAGACATCGTGGTTCACGTGTGCTCGACTCAGCAGAGGGTATGTGCAAGAATGTCATCATCTGTCCGTTTCACGGCTGGTCCTATAACTTAGATGGTAGTCTGCGAGGTGCAGCCAAAGCGAGTACTTTCCCGGCACTTGATCGCGAGAAATGGGGACTTAAGCCGCTCGAAATGGAAATTTGGCACGGCTTCGTGTTTGTGCGCTTCAAGCCAGGACTCCAGCCTTCTGTAGCAAATTTGCTTGATAGGTTTGATGAGGAAGTCTCTAGATACCACCATGTAGACCTTTTGCAGACGTCTCCAATAGAGTGTACTTCTCCGGAAAACATCAACTGGAAGTCTATCAGGGATGTGGACAATGAGGGCTACCATGTACCCCGGGCTCATCCATCCCTGAATGATTTATATGGAAATAAATACTATGATGAACCATTCGTAAACGGAGTTTCCCGTTCCTATGCCCCCTTTAATGAAGGGTCTGGAAGGCTCTGGAGCGTACGTCATTACAAAAAAATGATTGACCAGTTTACTTCTCCATACAATGAACTTCCAAGGGCGTGGCTGTATATAGGTATTTTCCCAAATTTCGTTTTGGGATTCTATCCCGACTCGGTGATTTTTTACCAGGAAATTCCCTTTTCGGTAAAAGAGACTGTAATCAGAGGTGCCACATATAAGCGTACAGAAGAGAACAGAACAATGCGACTGGCTCGCTATTTATCAGAGCGTATTGATGCGACAGCTATAGCTGAGGACAGGCAGTTGAGCATCATGTGGTATGAAGCCATGAAGTCTTGTGCTTATGAAGGTATCATGCTTTCTGATCTAGAGTATGGAGTCCGAACCCACCACGATGCCCTTCGTGAAATCCTCCCTGTGATGTCTCAGGAAATAGAGCCACCCAGAGGCATGGTAGCAGAAAGTAACAATTCGGTACGAAAATTATCCCCAAATGAGGCATGATGGATCGAGTAAAAAATTGGTTTAGCAGTGATTCCAGCCGCGGACTTACTCTGATTGGGCTACCGTTTGGCTTTTCTTTGCTGTTGCTTGCAGCACCAATGCTCCTGATTTTTTTTCTGGGTTTCTGGACACAGGATTATCTCGTTCTTGACCGCAGTTTTAGTCTGGATAATTACATTGAAGCATGGACAGAGCCAATGTATAGGGATCTAATGCTTCGGTCACTAGGAATATCTGCAGCGGTTACACTGGCAACAGTAATGCTAGCCTACCCGATGGCATATTTTATTTCGTTCCACGGTGGTAACCGAAAGGCACTTTGGTTATTTCTTGTAACCATTCCGTTTTGGACAAGCTATCTTTTACGGGTTTTCCTATGGAAGGTAATTCTTGGATACAATGGTGTACTGAACAGTGCATTGGATTGGCTGGGCGTGATTGAAGAACCTTTGACGTTCATCCTCTACAATGCAAATGCTGTAATTATCACACTAACACATGCATGGGCACCGTTTGCGATTCTGCCGATTTATGTAGCATTAGAAAAAATAGATCGAAGCTACCTGGAAGCAGCGAGAGATCTTGGAGATGGCCCTCTGAAGAGTTTCCTGCGAATAACCCTGCCATTATCAATGACAGGAGTAGTAGGGGCGGCACTGATAATATTCATCCCTACGATTGGAGACTATGTTACACCCAAACTGGTTGGTGGAAAGGACGGTTTGATGATCGCTAATATGATTCAAGTCCAGTTTATGAAGGCCAACAATGCTCCTCTTGGGGCATCACTCGCAGTTTCTGCAATGGGTATTGTTAGCATGATCTCTTTGGTATTTTTAGCTCTCAATCGACGTTGGCTTAGAAAGCGTGGATCATGAACAGTAATAAAAACACATTGAAGGTTTTTGCATACTCATACCTGATATTCCTCTATGCTCCAGTATTATTGCTACCAATTTTTGCTTTCAACGATAGTACCATTATCTCTTTTCCCCTGAATAGTTTTACATTTAAGTGGTTTGCCGGATTAACTCAGGAAACTTATCTTCAAGAATCCCTCAAGAACTCTTTATTTGTAGCAATAAGCACTTCCATCCTCAGCACATGTTTAGGAATTCTTGCCTCACGTGCATCAGCGCGTTATGAATTTTTTGGGAAAAAGAGTATATTATCGTTCCTGATTCTACCACTTTTTCTTCCAGAAATAATTATAGGAGTTGCTTTGCTAGTTGTCCTAATGCAGCTTGGTTTGCCACTTTCACTTTGGACCGTGATCCTCGGTCACACCTTGGTATGTACGCCATTTTCTATTGCTATCCTAAACTCTGCATTTGCGAATATGGATATGAGTCTTGAGGAAGCCTCGCTTGATCTAGGAGAAACAAGATTTGGTACCTTCAAGCGAGTAATTCTACCAATGGTATCACCTGGCTTGATTTCCAGCCTTCTGATTGGTTTTACCATTTCACTTGATGAATTCATAATCGCATTCTTTCTGACTGGAACTGAAACTACGCTGCCTGTATATATATGGGGGCAATTGCGTTTTCCAGCAAAGCTTCCAGGGGTGATGGCTCTTGGATTTTTAATGTTATTACTTTCACTAATACTGCTCTTGCTTGTGGAATTCTTCCGGAGACGTATGAATCGGACAACCGATGGTCAAGCTGATGTACAATTTGGTAATTTATTCAAAACATGACAGAAAAACTTAAAACAGATTCAAAAAAAACCATAGTTGAATTGAACGGAGTTGTTAAGCATTTTGGGGAAATTGTAGCTTTAGACGGAGTGAGTGCTCAAATTCGAGAAGGTGAATTCTTTTCGCTATTAGGACCTTCAGGTTGTGGAAAGACTACACTGCTTCGTTTGATTGCTGGTTTTGAACAACCCTCAAAAGGAAATATTACTATAGATGGTTTCCAAATGCACGGAGTGGAAGCAAACGAGCGCCCCACCAATATGGTCTTTCAGTCCTATGCCATTTTCCCCCACCTCAACGTTGAAGAGAATGTAGGTTATGGACTCAAACGTCTCAATCTCGGTAAGGATGAAACTGCTCGCAGGGTGGATGAAATGTTGAATCTGGTCGATTTGGATAATTATAACAAAAGGCCAGCTCATGCTCTCTCTGGTGGTCAGAGACAGAGAGTAGCGCTGGCTCGTTCCCTCATCATGAAACCGAAGGTATTGTTGCTAGATGAACCACTATCTTCACTTGACAAGAATCTCAGGGAACAAATGCAGGTGGAGTTGCGACATTTGCAGCGCAACGTTGGTATTACATTCATCTTCGTCACTCATGATCAGGAGGAAGCTCTGACCATGAGTGACCGTACAGCAGTGATGTTCGATGGGCAAATCGTTCAAATTGCGACCCCACAAGAGATCTACAGTAGACCAAAATCTAAAAGAGTAGCCTCATTCATTGGTGTGATGAATTTTATTGAAGGTCAGTTACTCAAAGACGGTGACCAAAATACAACTGTGGATGCGGGGATCTTGGGAAACGTGAAGGTCAATCCGGACCAAATGCCAATTCCACTGAATTCAGGGCCGGTGACCATAGGCATTCGTCCCGAAATGTTGACATTGCTGTTTGAGGACCAGGATCGTACTGAGTTTGAAATCAGCGCAGTAATTCTTGAAAGTGCATATTTTGGAGACATGACCTATTACACCGTTCAAGTTACGGGACTTAAGTCTCCATTGACAATTTCAATGCGTAACACAGCTGGTCGGCGCGTACTGGAAGATGGTGAATCTGCTCGCGTGGGTTGGGGGGCAGAGTCCCTTGTTATACTGAATAAATCTGAACTGTGATAAATGCAGTAGAATCGTCCCTTAATTCTCAGAGGAGACGATTCCATAAACTAGTTTTACTAAAATTAATACCCGGCTTTAATCTTTTCAAAATCCTTGATCATCTGTTCTCGGATCTTTGGATTTAGTGGGCTCTGCATTAGAGTGTTCTTGGTATAGGTTTCTAGACTTGCAAAACCATTTTCTGCTCCAATACTATTCATGACAGTTTCGTTTGTGTGTCCATATCCCCACTCTGTAAGTAGGTATGTCGCAGCAGAATCTGACAAAAAGGCATCAATGAAGTCATAAGCTTTTTGTTCACTTCCAGGTGCATTGGCCATTTTCACGTAACCGCACACCCAGGTTGAAGCACCTTCCTTAGTATCAATCTTCATTTCAACAGGATGTTTTTCTGATGCAAGAACTACTGCTACTTCATTCCATGCCCATGAAATAAGAATTTCTCCACTGGCCATTAACTGTCGTAATTCTGCCGGATCCGACCAGTATGTACGGACGTTTTTATGAACTTTTCGCAGAAAATTAGATGCATCTTCCAGATCTTTCATCGAGGCTGTGTTCCAGTCTTTAATACCATTAGCGAGAAATGCCAATGCGTAGGCATCATCTAGATTATCAGGCATGGAGATACGATCCTTGAATTTAGGATTGATAAAACTTAGCAATGTCGATGCCTCTGCTTCACTAACCTTGTCTGTTCTATAGGTAATTGCAGTTGCGCCCCAGTCAATAGGAATAATCCATTGTTTACCACCATGGTGGAATCCTTCTATGTTGCGGAATTGTGACATAACTTTTGACCAGTTCTTTAAACGCGAGGTATCGATAGGTTCAATAATTCCTGCTTTTCGCCATTTCACAGCTGACTGTGAACATGGATGTGCGAGGTCCGCCCGGAATCCAGTTCGAATCTTTTGAAAAGCCTCCTCTTCATCAGCAAAAAACGAATAATCAGGAGCTTTCCCATATTTCTCCATATATTCACCAAAAAATCCCGGATCTTCATATCCTGCCCAGTCAAATATAACGAGGTTGTCACTGGCTGCCTGGGCCATCCCGCCAGTCGCTATAAGGCCGAATAAGACCCACGTAATACCCTTAATTAAATGTTTCATTGTCTCTCTCATGAAATTATAGATTTTCTAATCAAATTAAATAAAATACGGAGCTGCCTTCGGCTTCTCCAATGAATGACTAAAACAAGGCCATTATAAGTTCAATAAACAGTATTGTCAACCACATTTCATTCACCGTTAAATATTCTGGCAGTTAACTAGATTACGTTATATTTGTAATTAAGAAAACTATTAAAAAGTTTTCTACCATAAAATTAAAACACTTTCATTCAAAGCATTACCCTTTCTCGTAGAAACAGAACCTCTCCAGGACCATCAGCTTCAAATTCACGTGCGACGAGATGCCCAGAATGTACAGCGGCGGCTATGATTCCGGGAGCCAGGCAATCTCCGATGCACTGGATCGTTTTGATACCCGACTTTGCAATTCCTGCAGGATCTGCCCGCATGGCTCGGTAAAGGTCGTCGTTGGGCAGACGTTCCGTGACCAGCACCAGGGTATCGCAGGCGTGACGGACCCGCCGATCCGTGAACACGCAGGCGAGTTCAACAGCACCCGGATGAACCGATGCAAGGTTGTGATGCGGAGTTAGTTCCACGCCGAGTTCCAGTAATTTTTTCTGAATGCGGCCCTGTTCCATCGTGTTGTGTGTCCAAGTTGAAATGTCCGGAGCGGGTGTGATGAGCCGCACGTCGTGGCCGTCTAGCCGCAATTTCTCGGCTAGCACCCCACCCATGTAGTAGTGTTCATCATCAAAGATTACCACTTTTCCGTGTGCGGAAACACCAAGCATGAGGTCGTCTGCTGTCAGCACAGACACGTGTTCCAATCCGGGAATCGGTTCGCGGTGTTCCCGTGCGATGCCATCTCGTCTCCAGGTGGCTCCGGTTGCCAGAAAGACATGGGAAAATCCAAATTTGTCATCGGCACTGAATTCAAGAATGTCTTCCGTGCTGAGCGAGCTGCCTAGGTAAAGTGTCACGTTTTTCAATTTCTCTAGCATGACCACCCGATGATCCCGCACACGTCCCCACTCGGCCAATCCGGGAAGTTTGCTTTCCCTGCTGACCCGTCCGCCAAGTTCTTCTGACTCTTCTGCGAGAATCACCCGGTAGCCTCGTTTCCCCAGTGCTAGGGCGCATTCTAATCCGGCAGGACCTCCTCCCACCACCAGTACACCATCGTCGCTTTCGCGAGGCTCGATCCTCTCCGGATGCCAGCCTCGACGCCATTCTTCTCCCATCGTTGGATTTTGAGTACATCGCATTGGTACTGCCAGCCAGTCTCCAGCTACGCAGATGTTGCAGCCAATACACTCGCGGATTTCATCAACACGTCCTTCCTCAATTTTCTTTGGGAGGAACGGGTCGGCAATTGATGGCCGCGCCGCACCGATCATGTCCATCACTCCGCGTTTAATCAATGAGACCATAGTGTCCGGAGAAGTGTAGCGTCCCACACCCACCACGGGTTTGGTTGTGAGTGATTTTACAAAATCGATGTATGGTTCCTGATATCCCTCTTTCTCAAAGCGGGAAGTCGCTGAATCGTTTTCCCATTCACTGATATTAACGTCCCAAAGGTCAGGGATTTCCGCGAGCATTTCCACAACTTCCCGGCCTTCATTTTCTGAGGTAATGCCTTTGGAACCTAGAAGTTCATCTACTGCAAAACGCACAGCAACGGCACAACGGTGGCCTACCGCATCCTTTGTGTCTTGAAGTACCTCCCGGAAGAGCCGCACCCGATTTTCCAAGCTGCCACCATATTCATCTGTACGATGATTGAAGCGACGTGAAAGGAAGTGCATAAGCAAGGTAAGGCTATGCCCAGCGTACACATAAACGAGGTCGAACTCAGCCTGCCTGGCACGCAACGCAGCCTGACGGTGCCACTTCCTAAAGTCACGGATATCGGCTTTATTCATCGCCCGTGCTTGTACCGGATCATAGGAATTGACGGAGATCGCGCTGGGCGCAAGCGGTGGAATCCGGCTATAATTGTTGGCGTTGGAATAGCCGCCATGAACCAACTCGATTCCGGCCAGCGCACCATGCTCATGTACGGCCTCTGTCATTTTAGCCAGTGCTGGAATGTCTCCATCGTCCCACAACCGCCCCTCTGCTGCCGAGCCGTTGTCAGAGTTGGCATGGATTTCCACTTCTTCCGTGCAGACCACAGCCCAGCCACCTTCGGCCTTGATCCCGCGCATTGCCGCCAACGTGTCGGGGCGCATATAGCCCATACCGTTGCAGTGTGGAACCTGATAAAAGCGATTCCTCGCGGTTAGCGGGCCGATCTGTACAGGTTCAAAAAGAATGTCGTAACGAGGATCACGTTGGTTCATCTTTTGTTATCCATTCCACAGTCCTTCCTTACTCAACTCATCTGTAGTAAGGATGATACCTTTTTCCAGGATGTTGAACATTTCATCGATTTGTTCCATAGTTATAACCAAAGGGGGTGAAAACACACACATGTTCCAGAGCGGACGTACAATCAGGCCCAGTGCCTGACAGTGTTTGTCTATGCGGGAACCCATTTCAATGTCCATTTTAAGTGCGTCATGACTCTCCGAATCAACAATTTGGCACTCTACACAACCAACCAAGCCTACTCCGCGTGTGTTGCCAACAAGAGGCAGTTTTCTTAACTCCTTGATGCGTTGCTGGAAATATGGAGAGATTTCACGAACATGCTCCAGCAAACCCTCGTTTTCGATTATCTCTATGTTTTTGAGGGCAGCGGCCGAACTTACAGGATGTCCAGAATAAGTATAGCCATTGGAAAACGTAGCGTATTGAGAACCATCTCCTGAGATTTGGCGAAAAATTCTATCGGAAATGATGCAGGCTCCCATTGGTACGTAACCAGAGGTTAACCCCTTTGCACAAGTAATAATGTCGGGCTCAATCCCGAACACCTCTTTAGAGGCGAACCAGTGTCCCAAACGTCCAAAACCAGTCACAACCTCATCAGAAATGTATAGTACATCATACTTGCGGCAGACCTCCAGGCAACGCTGGTGATAGCCTTTGGGAGGCACTATTACACCTCCAGAAGCCAGTACAGGCTCAGCAATGAATGCTCCAACATTTTCAGCTCCGAGGGTCAGGATAGCATTTTCTAAGTCAGAAATTTTTTCCTCCAGAAACTCATCAACACTAATTTTTTCCGGACGGCGACTTGGATTGACATCCGGAAGGAAGTGAACTAATTCTTTTGCGGTATCCATCCAATCCTTGTCGCGATCTTTTCCACACATAGTCGCACTAAGGTAGGTACTTCCGTGGTAGGATTTTTCTCTAGAAATAATCTTTTTCTTTTTATTTCTTCCTATAACATTGTTATAAAAATGCACAAAGCGAATCGCGCTGTCTACCGCTGTTGAACCACAAGTGGTGAAGAAGACATGGTTCAAGTCACCTGGAGTGCGCTCTGCGATCTTATGCGCCAGCATGGCACTTGGAGAAGAACTCATGTTCCATGGCGAATAATACGGCACCTTAAGGATCTGTTCAGAAATGGCCTTAGCCATTTCTGGGCGTCCGTAGCCAATTTGCACGCACCACATTCCTCCAGGGCCGTCTATCAACTTTTCACCATTCTCATCGTAGAGATAAATCCCTTCTGCTTTTTCGGCAAACGTTCGTTTATTTTGCCCTACATCTTTCATGTATTCCCATGGATGTACGAAATTCTTGTTGTCAAAACTTTGGATGTCTTCAATTTTTTCAAGTCTCATTTTTATTCTCCTAAACAGTTAGCCCTTTTTGCAGCTGGCAGAGGGTTTCATGGCGTCACGTGATAACAAAATAGGGAATTGATCACGTATGTTTGTATCGGCTTTGGGAGTGATGTGATCCGGAAAGTGTGTTGATAAAATTTCGAAAGCTGTTTCGTGAGCACGTTCGAGTATGTCTTTAGAACCTTCCTGCTCCCAGACTCCGGGAGGTGCGCGATCCGCTATTTTAGGATACAAAAACTCGCTCTGCATCCGGTCAAGTGTTTGGGCGTGTCCGAGATAGTGCCCAGCCCCTAAAGCGACATCCTTAATCACTTCAACACTCAGAGTTTCTTCGGTGACTTCAATCCCACGAATGACCCGTTGTACCATGCCGAGCATGTCATTATCGATCACGAGTGCTTCAAAGGAACAGCCCATCAAGCTCCCCAGCATCCCGGCGGATTCCAGGATCCGGTTGCCGCCAGCTAATCCAGCTAGCACGGCACTTATACCCTTTTCATAACCGGCCTGGGCATCCGGGATTTTTGAGTCTGTCATGCAGGAAGGTACTGTAGTCGGCAAATTGTAAAATTTTCCGATTTGTACAGCTGCAGCGATAATGAGTGCCTCCTCGCCGCTTCCTCCAGAGAAAGAACCTGTGCGTAAATCGCTGATGAATGGCCAGATAGCAAAGCTCATCGGACAGCCGGGATTGATGAAATTGACAATCGCCAAACATGCCAGTCCTTCTGCAGTCACTTGGGCTAGTGTCCCGGCTAACGTTGCAGGAGCTGTTGCTCCGGCTTGAGGTGCAATTGCGATGTCATTGATCAACCCAAGCCTACTGCTTTCCACCAGCACGTCCAGGTTCTCCTTGGCAAATCGAAGTGGTGAGACAATTGGACATCCGCCAAAAGTACAAAATGGTTTTTCAGCAAAACGACCTTCTCCTCCCAAAACCATGTCGAACATTTTCACTGCCCCTTTGATGTTTTGAGCACGGTTGAAGGTCATTTCAAATGGTTTTTCTGTTCCGGCAACCAATGCGTAGGCCACATTAAAATCGTGTTCGTCTAAATCCGAAATTTCAGTGGGTATTACGGTTTGCCCAAACTGGTGAATGTATTCCAACTTGTCCACTAACCGACAGGCATCGTAAAGGTCAAGCAGTGTGGAAGGGCGATAGGTTTTTGAGTCGAACTCAAAGATGGTCACGGCTTCTCCGCTGGTGGCATAATGCACCCGATAGCCGCCGACGTGCAAGTCGGCATGAGCAGAATTTCGACTATGCACAACATATTCGTTCGCGGCTTTCACCAAGACATCCTCAATCAAGGCTTTTGGGAAGCATAATCGTCCAACATCATTGAATATACATCCGCATTCTGTCGCTAGTTCAATCACTTCCGGGGTTGCTTCGGCGATTCCTACGGTTGCCAAAATTTCCAGTGCTGCCTGATGAATCTTCTCCAAATCCGTATCTTGTAGCGGTTTGTATGCCCCTCCGGACATACCTGCCTGTACCACCTGTACTTGGTTTCCTGAACTTCTCTGAGCTTTTCGTCCTGCACGGCCGCCCGAACGAACTCTCCCGAGCCTTTCCGCTCTTTCAACATCTACCATAAAATTTTTACTTCCGGTGGAGCTTAACCAAACCAGACTGTTCTATATGTTCTGCAATTAGCTGGAAATTTTCATGACAACCCATATTTATGTTTGGGGAGTTATTCCCGATATCCAAAATAGGACATCATCATGGATGGCAAATCATGAAAGTTAAAGAGAAGGCATCAAAAAGCAATGCGAAAGAGCTAGTTTCAGACTACACGAAACTGGTCTGAAGAAAGTATAACTTGAAAAGTCAAACCCGGATTCAATAGTTGATCTCTTTAAAGCATCCTTCCTAGCGGTTTTCGAATTAAGATAGATGATAATTCAAAATCTAGCAAGATCAAGTACTATGACAATACAAAAACATCTTAAAACGTTGTATTTTATGTTTTTGGAAAAGGTCTAATGGAGGCAGCTTGTGCTTCTTCAAAACAGTAGTTGCGATTCTAAACACAAGTAAAATTCTGGATGATGCATTCAACTATAAAGGCTTCTGCAATGTATTTACAGTGCACTAAAATTTAACTGAAAATTAGGATCAATTTTATAATTTTAATATCATGCCAATTGCCGCTGTCAAGCTAGACTGTTTTCAAATACCAGTCATATTCAAGTGGAGCGATTGTACTCATAAAACGAATTTGCTCACCCAGCTTCAAATTACTGAATAGTCGACAAAATTCTTTTCCAAAATATTCAGGTAAAATTTTGGCGTGATCAAAATGATTTTTGGCTTGCTCCCAGGTTAGAGGCAGTTCTGTATCGGGCTGCAAGTATGCGTTCCCTTTAACCGGAGCAGGCGGTTCAGTTTTTGAGATTAATCCATATTGCAATCCAGCAAGCAAAGCTGACACCAGCAAATATGGATTCGCATCTGCTCCGGCTAGCCGATGCTCAATCCTCATGTCAGGACCATTATTGGCTGGAATCCTGATAGATACTGTACGGTTATTGTAGCCCCATGACATATTGACTGGAGCATAAGAACCGCTTTGGAAACGATGATAAGAATTAGCATGCGGTGCACAAATTAGCATGCTTTCAGCCATCACACTTCGTATTCCCTCCACAGCATGTCGCAACTCTGGACTTCCTGAAGCATCACTGCCCTGAAAGACATTATGTCCTTCCTTATCCAGCAGACTCAGATGAACATGCATTCCACTTCCGGGCTGATCTGGATAGGGTTTGGGCATGAAGGTGGCTTCCACCTGGTGATTTTGAGCCGCACTTCGGATGATGCGTTTGAGCAGTACTGCGTGATCACATGCCAGAACTGCATCCGGAACATGGTGTAAATTTACCTCAAATTGTCCTGGAGCAAGTTCTGCAAGAGCTGTGTCTGCAGGTATATTTTGTATAATTGCAGCTTCTGAAATATCTTTTAAAAATAATTCATGAGTATCCAAACTGCTTAAAGAATAGAGTTGACCTTCGGCTTCCCTTTGTCCTGTTAAGCGTGAAAAAACAGGTCGTGGTGGTTGACCGGGTCGTCGTTTTGGATCGACTAAATAAAACTCAATTTCAACTGCAACTATTGCTCTCCAGCCGAATTCAGACAAATTTTTGCAAACAGACTGGAGTACTTCACGTGGATTACCAAAAAATGGAGAGCCGTCTGGCTCAAGCATTCTAAGTAGTAATTGCCCGCGTTCTTTTCGCCAGGGTACCACTTTCAGAGTTTCCGGAATCGGATAGCAGGGAATGTCCTGGTCGCCGCTTTTAAAACCAAGTCCGGTTTCCTCCATCGTCTCCCCAGTGACATCCATGGCAAAAACAGAAGCTGGGAAATAGAATCCTTTTTTGTAAATGCTAATGAGTTTTTCACGTTGAATCCGTTTTCCTCTGAACACAGCGTTCATGTCTGGAAGCAACAAATCAAACTCACGAATATCAGGATGCTGTTCAAGAAACGATTCTGCTTCTTCAACAAATTTGGTATTCATTCTTACAACTCCCTCGTATGATAATGATGAAAAAGGAGAATGGAAATTACCTACATGTCCGGCATGATAATCGTCACTGCCGAAGCCAAAAGCCAATCTCGATTGATGAAAAGATCCTGTCAAAGTATCTTCCCAACCATCAAAGTTTGGAGACCGCACATTAATTCAGGAATAACAAATTCTCCTATCGATGGAATGAATACCAGCATAGCATTTTTTTAACTGTTAGTCCTTCAATGATTTTTTATGCACTGTAAGGAACAGAATTGAGACTTGTGGTCTCTGTACTCGGATGTTATTCCTATTATTCAAGCATGCTATGACTGAGGTTTAAGAATCAGCTTGAATTTAATGAGAAGTTGATCCCCGACAAATAATTATAGAAAACTAATTATCAAACTGTTAAATGAAGAGAGATTCTCGTTTCGATATCCTTTTTGAACCGGTTAAAATCGGGCCTGTAACAGCAAAAAATCGTTTTTTTCAAGTTCCACACTGCAACGGGATGGGATATTTGCGTCCAAATAGTTTGGCTGCGATGCGAGGAATAAAGGCTGAAGGTGGTTGGGGCGTAGTCTGTACGGAGGAAGTATACATCCACCCCAGCTCAGAATGCGATCCGCTGGTAGAAGGTCGTCTCTGGGACGATGATGATATCCCAGCTCTGGCAAAAATGACTGAGGCTGTTCATGAACATGGTTCGTTGGCTGGTATTGAGTTACAGCATGGCGGCTTCTGCAGTACAAATCACTATAGTCGAATACCTCCGATTTCTCCAAGCCCGATTTCTGTCGCATCCTATGCTCCAATTCAGGCTCGTGCAATGGATAAGTCGGATATACGTGACTTTCGGAAATGGCATCGTCAAGCAGCCATGAGATCCAAGCAGGCCGGTTTCGATCTTGTTTACGTTTATGCTGCGCATAGTGGAACACTATTGACACATTTCCTATCTCGCCTCATCAACAGGCGCACGGATGAGTACGGTGGCAGTTTGGAAAACAGGGTGCGGCTGTTTCGTGAGTTAATCGAGGACACCAAAGATGCAGTGGGGGATAGTTGTGCAGTTGCTGTGCGTTTCTGTGTTGAGGAGTTTTTAGGAGCGCAGGGCATAACTTCTGAAAATGAAGGTAAAGAAATCATTGAAATGCTGGCAGAATTGCCGGATCTTTGGGATGTTAACATAAGTGACTGGAGCATGGATTCTGCTACCTCACGTTTTGAAAGTGAAGGATATCAAGAACCATATATGGCCTTTGTCAAATCAATGACATCAAAGCCTGTTGTGGGAGTTGGTCGTTTTACTTCTCCAGACACAATGCTCTCTTTGATCCAGCGTGGTGTAATGGACATGATAGGAGCAGCACGCCCTTCCATTGCAGATCCCTTCCTGCCAAAAAAAATTGAAGAAGGTCGCGGTGATGAAATCCGGGAATGCATTGGCTGTAATATATGTGTCATGAGTGACGAAACATCAGTGCCAATTAGCTGTACACAAAACCCAACTATGGGTGAGGAATGGAGACGTGGTTGGCATCCGGAGCGTATTGAACCCAGTAATAGTGACGACGGTGTTCTGGTGGTTGGTGGCGGTCCTGCCGGACTGGAATGTGCTCTTGCTCTTGGACAGCGTGGATATCGGGTAATTCTTGCAGAAGCTTCTGCAGAACTTGGCGGGAGGGTCAGTCGTGAAAGTCGCCTGCCTGGTTTGGCCGAATGGGTGCGTGTTCGGGACTACAGAGTTTTGTTGTTGGAACGGATGGCAAACGTATCCATTTTTCGTGAAAACCCACTGAGTGCGGATGAAATTTTTGAGTTCGGTGCAGAGGATCAATTCGACTATTCCCATGTGCTGCTTGCAAACGGATCATCTTGGCGTCGGAACGGACTAGGAAGAATACACCGGGAGCCTATTCCTGGGCTTGATAAACTTAAGGTATTTACTCCGGATGATATTATGGACGGAGTTTTAGTAAAAGGACGGGTTGTGGTGTTTGACGATGATCACTTTTACATGGGCGGAGTTTTAGCAGAAAAATTAAGGCGGGAAGGTCATGAAGTTTTACTTGTCACTCCTGCACCTGATATTTCAATCAGGACTCACAAAACCCTGGAGCAGAGAAAGATTCAGAAACAGTTAATGGATCTCGGTGTGGAACTTGCCACGCAAACTAATCTTACTACTGCAGAAAGAAGAAAGGTTGAACTATCCTGTATCTTTACTGAGAGAAAAATCGAAAGAGACTGCGACAGCCTCCTTCTCGTCACCGAGCGGATACCAAATGATGGACTTTTTAACTCGTTGGATGTCGATTCAGAAAGATTAACCAGTGACAGAATAAAAACACTCAAATGCATTGGGGACTCTTTTGCTCCTGGAACCATTGCTGCAGCAGTTTATTCCGGTCACCTTGCAGCAAGAGAACTCCAGGCTGAACCGCAACGGGAAGTTCCATTTCTACGGGAGCGTATTCAGATCTGATGTGTTCAGAAAAAGTTTAAGACATCCCTGGTTTTTAGACTTAACTTATTCCAAATTTGTCTGCGGTCAAATCAAGACAAAGTTTGACCAAATCAAACATTTCATCAATTTGCTCAACCGTAATGGTCAAAGGCGGTGAGACGACCATTGTATCATGGAGTGCACGCATAACGAGATTATTCTCAAAACAAAAGTCTCGGCATGTATCTCCAACTTTCATGGAGCTGTCAAAGAACTTTCGTTTATCTTTATCTTCCACCAGTTCAATAGCTCCAAGCATTCCAACGGTTCGGACCTCTCCCACTAGAGGATGGTTTTCAAATTCCTGCCAACGTTTTTTCAAGTATGGTCCTGTTTCTTTGGCCACTTTTTCAACAAGCTGTTCTTCCTCCAAAATTTTTAAGTTACCCAGCGCTACAGCACATGCCACAGGATGTCCGGAATAGGTGTATCCATGGGAAAATTCCCCACCTTTTTTGATCAAAACTTCCGCTATTCTATCGTGAATCATCACTCCGCCAATCGGCATATAACCTGAGGAAAGTCCTTTTGCAATCGGCATCAAATCTGGTTTAAACCCATAGGTTTCGCATCCAAACCAATTCCCAGTACGCCCAAATCCGCAGATTACTTCATCAGAAATGAGCAGAATTCCATATTTATCACAAATTCTTTGAATTTCGGGCCAGTAAGTATCCGGAGGTACAATCAATCCTCCGGCACCCTGGACTGGTTCTCCGATAAATGCTGCAACCTTTTCTTGACCAAGTTCCTTGATCTTAGATTCCAAACTTTGAGCAGATTTAAGCCCAAACTCATCTGGAGTCAGGTCTCCACCTTCTCCATACCAATACGGACAATCTATGTGAACAATGTCCGGTATCGGAAGACCGTCCATTTCATGGTAGATACTGTCTCCACACAAACTTGCCGCGGCAACTGTGCTACCGTGATAGGCTCCTTTACGGCTGATTATGATACGTTTTTCAGGTTTTTCAAGAAGCCGCCAATAGCGCCTGACAGTACGTATCACAGTGTCATTCGCTTCGGAACCTGAATTGGTGTAAAACACTTGGTTGAATCCGTCTGGCGTGACTTCAACAAGTTTTTCCGCCAATGCAATTGCAGGTGGGGTTGTTGTTTTGAAGAAACTGTTGTAATAAGGAAGTTCCTTTGATTGCTCATATGCAATGCGTGACAAAACTTCCCGGCCATAGCCAACATTGACACACCAAAGACCCGCCATGGCATCAAGTATTTTTTCGCCGTCAGAGTCCCAAAGGTATATCCCGTCTGCACTAGAAATAACACGAGCACCTTTTTCGAGAAGGGCTTTCGGGTCTGTAAAAGGATGGAGATAATGATTGCTGTCCAGCCTCTGTAGTTCAGCAGTACTTTTTTCTGCAAGGTTCATATACAATCTCTTTTTGTTAAAGTTCTACGAATTGCTTAAGAGCATTTCACACTAACACACTTTCCTGTGATATTGCCGTTTTTATCTTAATAATATTGTTTTACAATAATGTGGGGATTTTACTTGGAGGGTGTCTGACCGTTAAGAATTAGTGAGGATTACTCAAAGGGGATGGTA
>ENA-UPTF01000947-UPTF01000947.1-marine-metagenome-genome-assembly--contig:-NODE-947-length-19336-cov-3.691988_pt1 | contig 19336 bp, 9 predicted proteins | sample MGYA00238166_ERZ767019 | MGnify/ENA primary metagenome ERZ767019 (study PRJEB28930, sample SAMN06266391) | marine metagenome | isolation source: Sea water from 250 m depth | place: Atlantic Ocean | study... | reverse complement strand
CTCATAGTACACCAGAAGAATATTTATTTACAGCTACAGACTTCAATAGCTATGTTACTGTTAGTACTGCAGAAGGCGCGCCTCAGCGAAATAATGGTAGAATGACTGCCTCTAAAGATCCTGGATTAGGGATAAAACCGAAAATGGATGTACTTGGCAATTCTGTACTTGAAATTAGTTAAAAATATTATTGCGCAAATTTTTCTTCTATTTAGTGCAACAATAATTCTTGCACAAGAATCGCAAAATCCTCTTATTGCTTCATTTGAACAATATAAAAAAGCAAAAACTGAAACTTTCTTTAATGTTGAATGGATATCTGCAGGGCCAGTACTGAACTCTGCACGAGTGGAAGCAGTACAGGGTCATCCAAAAAAACAAGGAACAATGTATGCTGCATTTGGATCAGGAAATCTATGGAAAACTATTGATAATGGCTTGACCTGGAAACCTATCTTTGAAAACAAACCATCTTTAGGAATTGGAGATATTGCATTAGCTCCATCTAATCCGAATATTATTTACCTTGGGACAGGAGAAAGTCTAAGAAAAAACAGGAATTTTACAATGCCTGGAACGGGAATTTACCGATCTAATGATGGTGGAGATACATGGAAACATTTAGGTTTAGATAATACATGGCATATAGGAGAAATTTCAATACATCCAACAAATCCTGAAGTTGTTTTGGTGGCTGCAATGGGAAAATTTTGGTCCCAAAGTACATCAATGGGTATCTATCGAACCGATAATGGTGGAAAATCTTGGGATCGTGTTCTTTTTGTAGATAAGAATACACGTGCTAATGACATTGTGATCTCACATTCCAATCCAAACATTATGTATGCATCAATGTGGGAAAATAATTCAGACCCAAATATTTCACAAAGTGTCTATGGGCCTAAAAGCGGAATTTATCGTAGTGATGATGGCGGAAAAAATTGGGAAAAATTAACTAAAGGCTTACCTAAAGGACCAAAAATTGGCCGTATTGGATTAGCTGTATCCTATCAAAATGAGAAAAAAGTATATGCGCTTATAGATAATAGAAATGAAACAGAAGGCAACTCAGCAGAAGTCTATAAGTCAATAAATGGAGGAAAATCTTGGAAACGTTCCCACCGTGATACGCTTTATATATTTCCAAGTAATAATATTGGCTGGTACTTTGCAGATATTTATGTAAATCCATTAGATGATGATGAAGTATATGCTTTAGGTGTACGCATGGCACGTACCTCAAATGGAGGAAAATCTTTTTCAATAATAAAGGGATTGGTGCAACATATTCAACCCAGTCCAGCGCAGACTCTTCATTTAGATCACTGCGAATTGTGGATAAATCCAACCAATCCAAACCATATTGCCGTTGGGAACGACGGTGGACTCTATGTTAGTTATGATAAAGGTGAAAATTGGCTACATCATAATAATATCCCTACTGGAGAATTTTATGATATTACAGTGGATAATAGTGTCCCATATAATATTTATGGAGGTGTTCAAGATGATGCTACTGTATATGGACCCGCTAAAGAATGGGATCCATCTAGAACTGATCTATGGAAATATCTTTGGATAGATCCTTGGAGTGGCGGTGACGGATGTGTAACAGAGGTTGATCCTAATGATCCAAATACGGTTTATTTTAGTCGACAAAATGGGGATGGATTGCGCAAAGATATGGCGGCAGATACATCAATTACTATTGGACCAAATAGGAAAAATATTTCTAAGAAAAATAAACTTCGATTTAATTTTGTATCCCCATATATCATTTCACCACATAATTCTAAGACACTTTATCATGGCTCAAACCATGTATTGAAATCAAATGATCGCGGTGATAGTTGGAAGATAATAAGTGGTGATATTTCCAAATCAAGTAATCCAAAAAAAACATCTATAGCTGCAGGATCTATTGCTGAATCAACGATCAAAAAAGGATTACTATTTACAGGAACAGATCACGGCTCATTTTGGTTAAGTACTAATGGTGGCAAGTCTTGGCAAGAACGATCGAAAGGCCTTCCTATCGCTTACATTCGCAGTATCCAACCATCTCGATTTAGCACTAGTCGTATTTACATTGCTATGACCGGGATAAATTATGATGACTTAAATAGTTATCTTTTTACGTCAAACGATTTAGGCAAAACATGGAAATCAATTACTTCTAATCTACCAAACGATCCAGCAAATGTTATTCTTGAAGATCCTTTATATGAAGATATTCTTTACGCAGGTTGCTACCGTGGTGTCTATATTTCTATTAATCGTGGTAAAACCTGGCAACTTTTAGGAAAAAATTTACCAGCGGTTAGTGTTGCAGACCTTATAATACAGGAAAGAGAAAATGATCTAATCGTTGGTACACATGGTAGGGGAATATATTTTATCAATCTCAACCCGATACACGAAGCATATCAATTAGGTATTAATGAAAGAAACCAATATCATTTGTTTGAATTGCCAAATGGACAATTCCCAAAATTAGTTGATACGCATAGAGAAGTAGATGAATCTACTATAACGAAAATCCCCATTAGTTTCTGGTCTCCCAAAAAAAGTAGGTTAAAGTTTATCATTAATAATAGTAATAATGAATTATTATGGGAAAAAACGATCATTGCAAAAAAAGGATTAAATCAGTTTAGATGGGATATGGTAACAAAAACACAAGATAGTGATCTCCCTTATTTTGTGGATTACAAAAAGTATATTCAACCGGGTGATTATTCATTCAGTATTAAGGTGCCTAATAAAACAATTAAAAAAAATATTTATATCAAAAAATGGGATTATTAACTATGCAAGGTTTCTATTATTATAAATGAGTTAAAAGAGGACAAGAAAATGAATAAAATAATATCTTATCAGAAATTAGTTGTTGATAGATTAGGCATTATATCTATAATAATTACTTTGCTGATAATTCCATCTGACTTACTGGCGCAAAATTCTGAAATAAATATACCCAAAGGTTGGGAGAAAGATCCTCCGGAAATTGCATCCCTAGTTGATTTTACAAGGAGCGAAAGCAATCTTCGTGTAGCCATAATTCGATATATAGAGGATAAAAAATCAATTAATCGTCGGTATGAAGTCCTTTTATCTCCCGTCCGCCATAAACGTTTACGTGATTTCCATTTAGCCTGGCAAAAGAGACTTAAAGAACTTGATTTTGAAACATTAAATCATGAAGGCCAAATAGATTATATCGCATTAAGTAATCAAATAAAATATGATCTCGAAATGCTAAAACTAGCTGACCGACAGGCTAAAGAAATAGCACCGCTTTTACCATTTGGGGATAAAATTCGCCTCCTGCAAGAGAACCGACATGATAGAAAACGAGTAGATCCTAGAGAAGCTGCTACAATATTAGATGAGATTGCAAATCAAGTAAGTAGATTAACTAATTCTTTAATTTCAAAGGGTGAAGAAACGAATGGTATTGTCGTTCGCAAGGATATTTCATCTATTAATGCTTGGCGAGCATCAAAACAAATTCAACATCTTCAAGGTGTTCTTAAAAATTTTAATACTTTTTATGATGGATACGATCCTATTTATACTTGGTGGGCGCGCGAACCTTATTCTCATGCAGATCTAGCTCTGACAAATTATGTTAAAGCAATCGAAGAATATTTAGTAGGTATTAAGCCCGGTAAAAAATCTCCAATTATTGGAAGCCCTGTTATGGCTGAAGGCCTAAGTGCAGGCTTAGCTTTACATATGATTCCTTATAGCCCTAAAGAATTGATAAAGATTGGTGAAAAAGAACGTGCTTGGATAATCAAGGAGTTTAAAAAAGTAGCAAAAGATATGGGCTTTGGTAATGACTGGAAAGCTGCTCTTGAATATGCTAAGAATCAGGCACCTCCGCCAGGTGAGGGGCCTTGGCCTGTTTTTGAAATTCAGGAATACTCAGAAGAATTTCTTGAAAAACTTGATATGATTACTGTACCGCTAATTACTTTAGAAATATGGCGTCTTGCTATGCAAACACAGGAAAGACAAAAAACCAATCCATTCTTTACGGGAGGCGAACAAACTCGAGTTTCCTATCCTACCGATGGAATGACTCACAAAGACAAAATGATGAGTTTACGTGGCAATTCACCTCATCTTAATTTTGGTAGTGTAAATCATGAATTAGTACCTGGTCATTATATGCAAGGCTTTATGACAAGACGTTTTAATGCGCACCGAGGCGCACTTCAACGAACACCGTTCTGGGGTGAAGGTTGGGCTCAATATTGGGAATTTCATTTCTTGTCAATGGGCCTCCCAAGAAATAACTCTGATAAGGTTGGGATGCTTTTTTGGCGACTACATCGAGCAAACAGAATCATTTTTTCATTAAACTATCACCTAGGAAACTGGACAGAAAATCAATCTGTAGAGTTTCTAGTAGATAAAGGAGGATTTGAGCTAGCTAACGCTGAAGCAGAGGTACGTCGAAGCTTAATGGGTACCAATGCTAGGCCTAGCAACTATACTGATTATACCTTGAGCTACCCTCCTCTATACCAAGTAGGCTATATGGTTGGCGCACTGCAATTTCGCGCACTTTACCAAGAGTTGGTTGAATCAGGTAAAATGAATGCCACAGAATTTCATGACGCAATAATGCTAGGAGGGCGTATGCCAGTTGAGCTGGTCCGTGCGCGCCTAACTAAACAACCACTCACACGAAACTACAAAACTAAATGGAATTTCTACAACCCAACCAAGACAAAATAAAAATAAATTTATGAATAAAAAGGATAAATTATTAGGAATTGATCGTTCAATTACTCGACGTGATTTCGTTGGCTCTATGATGATTGGGACTGGGGCCATTTTGCTAGGAAGTCCAGCGCCATCGGAAATATTAAAAAATAAGAAACAAAATAATTTTTCTGATCCTTGGACTGGTTATGGAGGAGTAGGAGATTACGCAACATCCAATGGCAATACTCGTGCAGTGATGCTTGCATCCCATCAATTAAGGGATGGTGAAAAACCGAACTTAATAAGCTCAGCAATCTCAACTGGCGAAATTTTTGATCTTGTAGTAATTGGAGGCGGATTTTCCGGATTGGGAGCTGCTTTTCAATTTCAAGAAAAATCTGAAGGGAAATCATGTTTAATTATTGAGAATCATCCAGTTTTTGGTGGTGAAGCTAAAGAAAATGAATTTGAAGTTGAAGGATATCGTCTTTTTGGGCCCCAGGGATCAAACGCTTTTGTTCCACCAATTGGCCATACGACTCTTTCAGATGATGTTTTTCGTACAGTTGGCTTACCTTTAAAATACAGTTTTGCAGATGAACAAAATGACTTTGGGATTAAAACACCTTATGATAGTTATGATGCAATGTTTTGGGGTGAACAAAAATTTGATGTAGGTCATTTTTTTGGTAAAGGGAAAAAACGTAGTTGGGTTAAGAATATATGGGATGATGATTTAAAACGAACACCCTGGCCACCCGAGTTGCAACGTGATATGCTACGAGCATTTAAAGGTAAAGAGACAGCTCATGGAATGAAAGGATTGGGTCCTTGGCTGGATAGTATGTCTTATAAAACATATCTTGAAGATAAGCTTGGTCTTAATCCCGGAGTAACTAAACATCTTGATCCAATATTAGCTATTTCCAATTATGGTTTTGGTTGCGATGTTATTTCGGCTTATGGTGCATATTTGCTACAGTTACCTGGGATGAAAGGCTATTTTAATATAGATCCTTTAAATTTGAATGAAACTACAAGTTTGAGCTATCCAGGTGGAAATACTACTTATGCTCGACACATAGTAAAATACTTAATCCCAGATGCAATTCCAGGTAGCAAATTCAAAGATATCACCCATAATCGGATCAATTTTGAAGCTCTTGATCAAAAAAATAATTCTACAAGCATAAGGCTCAACTCCACTGTTATTGATGCACGTAACGTAGGTGATAATGTGCAAGTCACATATTCTAGAAATGGTAAAGTAGAAAAGGTGCTAGCAAAATCAGCAGTTATTTCAACAGCAGGATTTATGGCTCGTAATATTGTTTCGGATATGCCGCCCACAATTAAAAATAATTATGCCAAGTTCAAATATGGACCCGTTTTGGTAGCTAATGTCGCTTTAAATAACTGGCGTTTTCTAGAAAAATTGGGGTTTTCAGCTGCACGATGGTACGATGGCTTTGGTTATTTTGGTAGTATTCGTACACCTATGAAAATTGAGGACGAAGTAATGCCGTATCATCCAGGCAAGCCAATGGTAATGACCTTTTATGTTCCATTTTATACACCTGGAAAAAATATTGATGAACAAGGAACAATTGGCCGTGGAGAACTATTGGGAAAAATTTATTTAGATTATGAAAGAGAAATTCGCACTCACATGAATGATATTTTTGGATCTGGTGGATTTGATGCAAGACGAGATATTGAAGGCATCATTTTAAACCGCTGGGGCCATGCTTATATTGCACCAGAGCCAGGTTTTTATTTTGGTGAAAAAAACAATGGTGGACTGACTGATCCTATTAAAAAAGGACATGGCCACATTTTTTATGGTCACTCAGAACTTGGGACTAGAATGAATTATCGAAATGCAATTGCAGAAGGAGGCCGAGCAGGAGAACAAGCAGCTAAAATAGTTTAAGTCTATTAGGAATTCATTTCTGACACCATACACAACCAAAGATAATTAAACATTAATGGTTTATTAATTTTAGTAGATTACCTAAAATTACTCATTTGGTCCAGGTGGTAGATTATTTAACAAATAATTTGTCCTTAAGGTGTATAGATGATAATCTGTATTGATTCCTTCCCGTAATCCATGATTTCGATTTGGATAAGACATCATGCTGAATTGCTTTTTATGATCAATCAATTCATTAACCAATGATTCAAAACTTTGATAGATTACATTATCATCTCCCGTACCATGTATTATTAACAATTTCCCTTGTAGGTTATTTGCCCAGGTAATTGGGGACCCTTTTATATATCCTTCCACGTTATCCTCATATTGACCCATAAAGCGCTCTTGATAGGATGGATGATAAATCTTCTGGTGGCTTACAAATGAAGAGGGCATAGCCACATGGTATAATTCCGGGTATCTGAATATCAAATTCAAACTCATCTGCCCTCCTCCACTGTGACCATATATTCCTACCCTTTTAGGATCAATAAACGGAAATTTTTTGGGGATCTCCCTAGTAGCTGAAGCGTGGTCCTGTCCTGCCAGCCATCCTAACTGTCGATAAATTACCTTTCTCCATTTACTGCCTTGTGGAGATGGTGTTCCTCTCGGATCAATGCTCATTACCACATACCCCTTTTGCGCCAACATCAGGTGCCAGAAATACCGTGTTCCATTCCATCTATCTAATACAGATTGACCTGCTGGCTCTCCATATATATAGTAAAACAAGGGATACTTTTTAGTCTCATCGATATTTGGCGGTTTGATAATATAGCCGTCCAGCTTTACACTATTACCAATATCAACTTTAAAGAACTCTGTGGGTACCCGATCCATTTTTGACATTGCATCTTTTAGATCACTATTATTCTCCAAAATTCTTAATTCCTTATGATCAGGAATGCTGATAATCCGATACTCTGGAGGTGTATTAATCGAAGAATAAGTGTGGATGGCAAAATTAAGATCAGGAGAGAACTGATAGCTATTGGTTCCTTTAAAATTATCGGGAGTTAATTTTTCCAATGCTCCCCTTCTATTTAGAGAGACTCTGTATAAGTATCGCTGAGTGGGGTTTTCTGGAGAAGCTCTAAAATAAATCCACCCATTCTTTTCATCTACTCCGTAAACACCAGTCACGTCATAATTGCCATCTGTTACTTTCGGATCCGCATTACTATTCTCCGACTTGAGATACAAATGAACCCAACCATCCTTTTCACTTGAATGAAGAAACTTAGTTTCATTACTTAACCAGTGAATATTACTAGGACCAACCCATGCCTTATCGTTCTCCTGATGTATCTTACTTACAGTACCATCAACGGTTGCTAGGTAATAATAGATTGTTTTTTGATTTCTGGGGACAGTCTGCAATATGAGCTGGTTTAGATTAGGCTTCCATTCCATTTGCCAGAGATATACAATCATCTCACGAGGTATCTTCAGCCATTTTAAATCCTTTTCAATAACATCAATTATACCAACATTAACGTCTGCCAATGGGTTCCCTATCTTCACATAAGGGGTTTTAATAATCTTAGGGTATTGTGTTTCTGTATTGTTAATCATATAGAAATCAGGAATTAAACTCATATCGGTTTGAATAAAAGCTATGGATTTACTATCCGGGCTCCACGCAATGCCCTCACGTCCCTTCGCCCCTCCAATATGTGAAGCGTAACCAGCAAGGGCTGCATTCCAATTACGCCAGCTCAAAGACAATCCATTATATATCTTTTCGGATCCATCATTTGTAAGTTTATAAATTTTGTTGGATCTAAGATCTTCCATATAAATATTATTTTCAAATATGAAACTTACCATTTTCCCATCAGGTGAGAACTGTGCACTTTGCAGCGATCCATCCGGCATTTCCCGTCCCACTTTATACCAATCCCAAAGCAATAAGTCCAAAACCCAATAATCACCTGTGGAAATTTTGTTATTCTGATTAATAAACCCACCGAATTCTGTTGGCACAGAGTTAGCATAGATGAGCGCATGTGAATTATTATTGGTGAAAGAGTAGCCTTCCAAATTAATTGGAGAAGAATACCCAGGAGGGATTAACCTCCATGCTGGTATCATCACCTTGCGTTCACCCGTTTTTGCATTATACGAAACAACTTCCGTGTGACCTTTAAAGGACTCTTCAGTTTCCTCTAGAACGGTGTATACTGGTCTTTTGTACAACCATTTAACCCTTCCAATTGATTTAGCAGACAGAGAATTGTCAGTTAATCGTTCAATGGTGATTTGAGAAGGATCTTTTTCCTGTGCATGGGAAAGAATTGACAGAAATACAAATGCCATCGTCAAAGTCATCTGTGGAAGTTTTCCAGATCTTTTCATCTTTTTTTCACAAATATTTAAAACAGCATGATAAAATAACTCATTCAGGGCACCAAGTACAACCAACACCAGAAGTGAGAGGCAATTTCTTTATTGGTGGCATTACAATATTACCCTCTCTCACTTTGACTCTTCCATTAACTATCACTGTTTCGACCTTTGCAATATCTTCGATGGATTCATCAGGTCGACCATTTACAATAATAATATCAGCTAGTTTGCCCACTTCTATAGTGCCAAGACGATCATCCATTCCTAAGATTTCTGCGTTAGTCTTTGTAGCTGTAACTAATACCTCAGAAGTGCTATAACCCGCAGTAATAAAATTATTCAATTCAATTATATAAGGATTCGGCATATACTTATATAGAGAAGCAGTGATATCGGTAGCCACTCCCATTTTTATACCAGCTTTCCTCATTTTTTTCATTGTATTCATAATAGTTTCATCAGTTAATGTAAATCTTCTGGAAGTCGAACCCATATATCCACCATCTTGATTAATCAACTGGTATGGAACTAATGTAGGTACAGCAAAAACATTATTTTTTTTCATTAATCTGATTGATTTATCAGTACGCGGTAATGGATGTTCAATGCAATCTGCACCAGCTTCCAATGCCATATCAATATATTGAGTTTCTGCATCAACAGTAACACGAAGGCCCAATCGGTGTGCTTCATCAGTAGCAGCTTTTATTTCTTCCGGAGTATAATGACTACTCAATTTGATGAGATCAGCGCCATTATGAAACTGATGACGTACTGCATCAACCCATTCATCAGCACCTGTTGCTATACGAATACTTGCATCAGGATAATCAGGTGCTATTTGCAAACCACCCTCGGCCCCATGCCCTCCTCGACCAGTGATTAATTGTCCAGCTGCAAAAATTCTTGGCCCAGGCAATATATTTTGACGAAAATAATTGTTTAATATAAAAGGGGCACGTCCATGCGATGCAACATCACGAACAGAAGTAATTCCACTTTCTAAAAAATATCTCATTCGCTCAAATCCTCTAAGCGCCGCATCGGCTTGCGATTTAGAAGTTAATTCTTCAGGAGTGTTAAACTGTTTAACATATGTGGTATGAACATGAAGATCAATTAAACCTGGCATTACCATTTTACCTGTTGCATCAATGATCTCAGCATCGAGTGGATAGTTTTTATCATCCACATCAATGATTCTGGTTATTGTTTTACCTTCTAATATAATTGTGGCTAAACGAACTGATGAACCTGTCCCATCAAATAAGCGCCCACCAACTATAACTATTTTATCTTGATGGTCACCAAATCCTTTTGATTGGGGAATACGCCTTAGATCATCAGTTGTAACAGAATTTGAATCAAACCATCTTGTTCTATCGTACGGTTTTGTTACCTGAGCAAAGGACTCAGAAGAAAAAATAGAGATTGTAAAGGCAAATACAAATCTTATTAAATATGACATTTTAATTACTCCTTATCTTTTACAAAGTCTCTTACTTCATTTAAAAATTTATCAAAAGAAGGTTGATGATTATACATCATATGCCCGCCTTCAAATTCAGTAAACTTTACTCTGCTTGGATCAATCCCATTTTCATGCATGGTATTAGTTGCAGTAAAACAAGGTGTTGCTAAATCATATATACCGCAAGCTACATATACTTTAAAATCAATATTCTCTCTCATCGCACGACCAATATGAGGTGCAACATTTACAAAACGTGGCCAACCACTTTGCGTAGAATACCAATCCCAGTTCTTTCCCAAGTCATTATCACCACTTCTATAAAGCCTCTTAATATTAACTCCGATTTCTGATAGCCATGTATGAAGTCCAGATACATAAGCAGCAGAGAACCCTTCACTTGAAATATCTGTATCTGGTCTTTCACCGGCAACAATATAGTCTTTACCTTTGTACCTAGAATCGAGTCTTCCAACTGAATATCCTTCTTTTCTCAATAATTCCTTTCTGAAGCTACTCGCATTAACTCTTAAATTTGAATTCAGAACAAATTCTTTTGATAATCCAGAATAATATGCAATTCCTTCAGCGATTTTATCCTTCTCTATTTTTGATATTCGTGATCCTTTGGCCAAAGCTGGTGCAAGCTTATTGATACTGAAATCCTTTGACTCTTCATAAAATGATTCTAATGATTGATTTGTTCTAATCTTACCATGATAATAGGCAGTAACAGCATATGTTGGTAGGTAACCTACATAAGGTGAATTATTACCAGGCGTAAAACGAATATGTTGTAAATCAGTTGCAGGCGAGACTAAAATAATTCCATTGATTTCAATATTAGTTAAATTTCCATTTCGGAGTTCTTTAAGCATCTGAGGTCCTCTGATACCACCATAACTTTCACCTAAAATATATTTTGGAGAATTCCATCGATTATTATCCTGCAACCATCTACGTACAAATTGTGAAACGCTTTCTGCATCCTGCTGTACTCCCCAAAATTCTTTATTTTCATGATCACCCATTGCAAGACTATAACCAGTTCCGACAGGATCAATACAAACAAGATCCGCAACATCTAACGGAGATAAGTTATTATTTACAAGCTTATAGGGAGGAGACCCATCATCTGTTGCATCTGAAGGTACTTTCACAACTTTTGGGCCCATAACTCCAATATGCAACCATAGAGATGCAGATCCAGGGCCACCGTTAAAAATAAAAATTACAGGACGTTTTGGATCATTTTTTATAGAACGATATTCAGTAACAAAAATAGATGCCATAGGTTTTTCATATTCATTTTTTTCATATAAAATCGTTTCATAATGCGAAGCTAGGTAGCTCATGTTCTTTCCATGAAAGGTACCTTTCATTTGTTTACTAAATCTAATCGGCTCTCTAGTTTCTGTTACTCTTTTCTCTTTTTCTGACTGTGAAAAAATCGATGAAACAGATAAAAAGACAAATAAAATTGTATTGATAGTTTTCATTTTTCCTCCTCATTCAATTAATAAAAATTAATTTTTTCTTTTACCTTTCTTAAATCAATAATGATATTAACTTGAAAATTGCAGTGTGATGCAATTACATTTTTGATGTAAAAAAACAACTATTAGTTAAATGAAAAATAGTATAAAAATTATGTTAATAGTTATTGCAATTTTGAATGCAACTATTTTTAGTCAATCAAATGAGAATTCAGAATTATTTAATATTTTTGAATATAGAAACTTTTCTCCTCATAGGGTTGGATCTTGGATTAGTGATATAGCTGTTCCAGAAACAAATAATCATGAACACAAATACACATTTTATGTTTCAGGAAGGCATGGTGGAGTATGGAGAACAAAAAATAACGGTACCACATTCCAACAAATTTTTAAGGGCCACGGTACATCATCGATTGGTGCCATTGAGGTTGCAAATTCAAATGCCAATATTATTTGGGTAGGAACGGGAGAAGCATCTAACGCTAGATCTACTCATGCTGGCAATGGTATATACAAGTCTGTTGATGGTGGAGAAACATTTAAATTTATGGGGTTGGCTGATTCCCACCATATACCAAAGATAATAATTCATCCAAAAAATGAGAATATAATTTATGTAGCTGTAATGGGTCATCTCTTTAGTAAGAATAAGATGCGCGGAGTATTTAAAACAATAAATGGCGGCAAAACATGGGAAAAGGTTCTATATATTAATGAACAAACTGGAGTTATTGATATTGTGATAAATAGAAATAATCCAAATATTATTTATGCAGCAACTTATGATAAAATCCGTTATCCTTGGCATTTGGAGGCAGGTGGTTCCAATAGTGGAATATATAAATCTGTAGATGGGGGTGATAATTGGGATAGATTATCAGGAGGGTTTCCTTATGGAAATATTGGAAGAATTGGATTAGATATTTATAGAAAAAATCCAAATATTCTTTACGCAGTTGTTGAAAATTTAAATCCAAAAGAAGATGATGCTGAAAATTTAAAATATGGAGAAGTTTACTTTACGGAAAATTCCGGTAAATCTTGGATTAAAACCAACCATGACACTGTAGATGTAAGTGGAAAAGCCGCTTATTCTTTCAATCAAATAATGATCGACCCAAATAATTATCAAAATATTTATATTAATAGTATCGCAGTAATATCATCAAATGATGGAGGGAAATCTTGGCATGATGTAAAATGGCCACCAAAACATTTATTTACCGGAATGTTTGGCGATATTAGAACAATGTGGATTAACTCTAAGGATTCTAGACACCTAATCATTGGTAGTGATGGAGGTATATATGTTACTTATGATGGTGGTAAAAATATGAATCACTTATACCATATTCCACTTGGTGAAGCTTATGATGTTGAGGTAGATAATTCATCTCCATATAATATATATGTAGGCCTCCAAGATCATGAAGGATGGAAAGCTCCATCAAACAGTTATAATGGTGCAATTGGAACTCCCCATTGGAATATTGTTGGAATGTGGGATGGAATGTATCACAAAGTTGATCCAAAAAATAATAGATGGCTTTATTTCACAAGTCAGTTTGGCTCTCATCATAGAGTAGATCAAATAAATGGAACAAGACAAAAAATTGAGCCTAAGTCAAATAATGGATTGAAATATCGATATACATGGAATACTCCAATAGAAATTTCACCACACAATTCAAAAATAATTTATACTGGTGGACAATTTTTATTAAGGTCAAAAGATAGAGGAGAGAATTGGGAGTCAATAAGTTATGATCTAACCTCTAATGATTCAATAAAGATTGCGGGCAAAGGACATATTATGTACTGTGCAATTACTTCAATATCCGAATCTCCAATAAAACAGGGATTAATCTGGGTAGGTACAGATGATGGAAAAATTCATTTAACAAAAAATGCTGGTAGATCATGGATAGAATCAACCAATGCATTAATTGATGCTGGAGCACCAAAAAATTATTGGATTAGCAGAGTTACAACTTCGAGCCACAACCCAGCTGTCGCTTTTGTTTCAATCACAGGTTTTTATCACGATGATTTTAAACCATATGTATATATGACTAGTGATTATGGTCATTCATGGCAATCAGTATCATCTAACTTACCCCAAGAACCAGTAAATATTGTTGTTCAGGATATTGATAATAAAGATTTATTATGGTTAGCCACTGATGGTGGTGTTTACCTAAGTATAAATTCAGGAAAAAAATGGATCAACTTTAATCAAAATATTCCGTCTGTTCCGATTAAAGATCTTGAGATTCAAGAAAGAGAAGACGATTTAGTGCTGGGTACTTATGGACGCGGTGTATATATCACAGATGTTTCTCCTATCAAACAACTGTCAAATAAAATATTAAATAGTGAAATTTATTTATTTGATATTGAGTCGCAACCGAAAAAAAATTATTCCGATCAAAAAAACTGGGGCAATTTTAAGTTGATGGGAAATTCTCATATATATACTCCCAATGAGCCAAATGGATTGATAATTTATTACTACTTAAAAAATAATCTGAATTCAGAAAGCAAAATAATTGTTAGCAATAATAAGAATTCAAACATCATTGAAATCCCTGGCCCATCTTCAAAAGGTATCCATCGAGTTATTTGGGACACTAAAGATACAAAACCTGGCCAATACTATATCACACTTAGGATTGGAAAAAATAAAATAACAAAAAAAGGCATAGTTGAGCCTGCCTATAAATGGCCTGTAGGAAATAATTACAATTAATAACATTAATTACTTTTGAGGTAAAAAATGACTAGAAACACAATTAAACAAAAAACTGTAATAAGTCTTATCCTCCTTACAGTTTTATTCAGTGCTGAAAATAAACAAAACTCTGATCGAGAAGGTCCTTATAATAAACTAGTTATTGCAAACGCAATGATAATACCAGGTCATGGTGGCCCAGCCTATGGACCAGCAGATATCATTATAGAAAATGATCGTATTGTTCAGATCATTTCTTATAATGGTTTTACTGGTAGAGGTCCCAATGACAGAATTCCAAGAGGTGATCGAATAATTGATGCTACTGGGATGTATGTTATGCCAGGCTTAATTGATTTACATACGCATATTCGGACACCAGAACTTCCACTTAATTATGTTTATAATATGAAACTAGCGCATGGGGTAACTACGATGGTAAATGGTTCTGGGCGTGGTTGGTCAGAGGCACTAAAACAACAAAAGCTATCAAATGAAAATAAAATAACTGCGCCAAGAATGTTTCCAATACGAGATTGGGGGCCTTCCCGATCTCGTGACCCTGGTCATATGCCAACTGCTGATAAAATAGAAAAATGGCATGATACAAACCCCCAAAATATCTCAAGACTAGCAAAAAAACTTATCAATGAAGGTGCGCATGTTATTCGTATAGGTTCCTTAGCTTGGAATGCGGAATTGTTCGGTGCAGTTGCTAAAGCTATTTATGCTGCTGGTGGAATAACTACAGTGCATTTACCACCATCAGATATTTCAATCGTTAATGCTGTTGATGCAGCTGAACTTGGTGTAACAATGATAGAACATCATTATGGATATCCAGAATCTGCTCTAGGTGGAAGTGTGCATCCATTTCCTCCAGATTATAACTATATGGATGAGGCTGATCGATTCAGACAAGCAGGTGAAATCTGGCAGAAGGCTCCAGAAAATATACTTTTTGGTGAAGTTGTTGACCGTCTAGTAAAGTCGGGAGTTGCAATGATTCCTACTATGAGTGCATATGAAGCAAATCGAGATTTGAATCGTGCAATGGGTTTACCTTGGCATAAAAATTTTACACATGCTCAATTAATTGAGTGGTACTTTCCAAACCCTGAGTATCATGGGTCCTATCATTGGAATTGGACATCTAAAGATGAACAACGTTGGTCGAATACATTTCGGAAATGGCAGAGATTGATTTATGAATTCAATAAACGCGGCGGTCACCTTTCATATGCAGTGGATGATCCCTATATATGGAATACTTCAGGAATTGCAAATGTAAGGGAATTGCAACTTATGCATGAAGCAGGATTACATCCTCTTGAAGTAATTAGATCTGCTACACGTAATAGCGCAATCACTCTTAGAAAGCCAGAATTAGGATTGATTCAAACTGGATTCATAGCAGATCTAGCGATAGTAGATGGGAATCCTTTAGATAATTTGCACAATCTATATGCTTTTGGTGGGATGGATTACAGTAATGGTATAATAAAATACAAAGGTGGTGTCAAATGGACAATAAAAGGAGGTGTAGTTTTTGATAATCAAAAGCTGATTGAAGATGTACTAAGAGTTGTTAAAGAATCAAAGGAAAATTGGACTGACCCAGTCCCTTCCCTATTCATGCCTAATAATCAGAAATCTCGTTAAATTGAATTAAAAGTATAGATTGTGAAAACTAGCGTACTATTTCTTATTATAACATCTATTCCAATGATCGATATTTTAATTTCATTTAAATCAGATCAAATTCCACAGACAATGCCAAAAACAAAAATAGGACGAAGCATTTTTTCTTTAGTGGCAACAGCTGCCTGGGTTACGGCTTTGATTTTCACAATTATAGATTATTATTAATTTTTATCCATAAAGTATTGCTATTTGCACAATTCAGTGCATATCCTTTATATATAAACTGAGGAGGAATTTATGAAATTACGCAATTTAGTTATTCAATCATTGGCTATGCTATCCTTGATTTGGGCTCAATTAGAAAAAGTTGAATCCAAACCTAATCCAACAAAACAAGTTGACTTTGGTGATCTAGGTGCAGGTCCATATCAAAAATTAGTAATTCGAAATGCAATGGTTATTCCAGGACATGGTGGGCCTGCTAATGGACCTTTCGATATACTAGTTACAGGGAACGTCATTGCTAAAATGCAAAGACATGATTCAAAAAAGCCAGATCGCATGAAAGGTGATAGAATTATTGAAGGTGATAACTTATTTGTAATGCCAGGCATGTTGAATCTCCATCTTCACCTTAGAAATGAATCATTACCGTTAGATTATATTTTTTATCTTCAATTAGCTACAGGTGTAACATCAATAGGACCTGCAGAAGAAAAAAGAGTTCAAGATATCTTATTAGATGAGCGAAATAATGAGGTGATCTCTCCAAGACTTTTCCCACTATATGGCTGGGGAAGTAAAACTGATTTTGATGAAGAATTTATTATGAACCCAATAAATGCTGATAAAGTTGCAAAAAAGATGATTCGAAATGGAGTTCGACAGGTCTATATAAATAATTTATGTTGGAATCCTACAATTTTTGGTGCAGCTGCAAAAGCTATAGAAAAAGCTGGAGGACTAACAGCGGTCCATATCCAACCATCTTCCACCTCTCAAGTAAATGCTTTAGATGCGGCACGCTTAGGTGTATCAATGATTGTACATCACTATGGATATGCTGAATCAGCTTTGAATCGAGGTGTAATGAATTATCCAGTAGATTATAGTTATATGGATGAAAATATAAGATTTCGTGAAGCTGCACAAGTCTGGATAGAAGCAGGAGAAAATCCTGAAACGAAACACCGTTTATTAAATGATATAGCTGACTCTCTAGTACATTATGGAGTCACAATGCAGCCTAATCGGGCAACTTATGAAGCTAATCGAGATATTGTAAGAGCCCATGGTCTTCCATGGCATGAAAAATATACCCATCAAGCATTATGGGAAATGCATCTTCCTAGTCCTCACATGCATGCTTCTTTTCAATACAATTGGACATCTCTAGATGAGTACCGTTGGCATTATATGTACGATCTTTGGGGTGATCTAATTTTTGAATTTAATAAAAGAGGTGGGCGTGTTGCATACGGTACTGATGATAATTATCAATGGTCTACAGGTGGTTTTGGAAATATTCGTGAACTACAATTAGTTTTGGAATCTGGGATGCATCCTCTAGAAGTATTACAAAGCGCTACTTATAATAGTGCTCAAACTATTTTAGAACCTAAACTAGGTATGATTCAAAAGGGATATATCGCAGATATATTAGTTGTAGATGGAAGCCCAGCTGAGAATTTTAGATATCTTTATCCTTTTGGTGCAATTAAAATGGATCCTGATACTGAAAGGATGTATAGAAGTAAAGGCATTATACACACAATTAAAGATGGAGTGGTTTTTGAGAATAAAAACCTAATGCGTGAAGTTGAACGAATTGTAAAAGAGTCAAAGAAAAATGCTGGTTCGGATATTGTCACTGAACCATTTAAATAAATAAAAAACAAAAAGTAATTATCCCACTGCCCCAGATAAATCTGGGGCAGTTTTATTTATCAAATTAATGTTATGCATTTATTAAAACGCGATTTAGGTAAGTTTTCTGCCTATGCAACAATTATTGGTATTCTTATTGGCGCAGGAGTATTTAGAGTTACGGGTGAAGCTGGTGCCCTAGCAGGATCTGCTGTTCCATTTGCATATTTATTATTTACTCCAATAATAATTTCTACTGCTTTAGCATATAGTGTATTTATTTCTACGCCTTTGGGAATGCGACCAGGGGGAGCCTATATCCATATATCCCGCACATTCAATAACTATTATATAGGATTTATTGCTGTATGGATGAAACTCATGGCTTTTGTGGGGGCAATAACATTTATGGCGACTAGTTTTGGAGAATATCTAACCTTCTTTATCCCTGATATAAATATTAAAATGTCTGCTTCAATTGTCCTGATTTTCTTTTTTTGTATTAATATCATCGGTATTCGATATTACGGTCTATTCCAAATTGGGATGTTAATTATTTTGATAATTAGCATTCTCATCTTAGTAATCCCTGGAATTTTTGCTATCAATTTTTCATACTATAATCCCTTATTACCTAAAGGCATAAAAGGCGTTCTATCAGCCATGCCAATGCTCTTTTTTAGCTATGCGGGTTTTGAATCTTTGGCTCAAGTCGCAGGTGAGACCAAAAATCCAACCCGTATTCTTCCAGAGGTTTTTGTTAAAGGTGTTTTAGCTGCTGTATTTATTTTTTTTATGATGTCATTTGTCGCTTTTGGAGTATTGCCTGCAGATACACTGGCTGTATCAAAATCAGCCATGGCTGATGCCGCAAATGAATATTTACCAAGCTGGGGTTCATCTATTGTAGCAATTGGCGCAATGAGTGCTTTTTTAACCAGTATTAATGCAACGATATTAGTTCCATCTAGACTACTTTTTGTATTTAGTGAGGATAGGCTTATGCCACCTATATTGGCAAAAGTACATCCAAAATGGAAAACTCCTTATATCAGTTTGATCATTAGTGCGATTAT
>ENA-UPTF01000946-UPTF01000946.1-marine-metagenome-genome-assembly--contig:-NODE-946-length-19338-cov-4.194279_pt1 | contig 19338 bp, 19 predicted proteins | sample MGYA00238166_ERZ767019 | MGnify/ENA primary metagenome ERZ767019 (study PRJEB28930, sample SAMN06266391) | marine metagenome | isolation source: Sea water from 250 m depth | place: Atlantic Ocean | study... | reverse complement strand
CAACACGTTGCGCATGGGCAGCGGGTGAGTCATCGGCTCCACGTCGGCCAGATCTAGGGCCTCCAGGTCGGCTGCGTGGTCCAGCACGTCGGCCAGTTGACCAGTGAAGGCGTCGAGTTCCTCATCAGTCAAGGTCAGGCGGGCCAGGTCTGCGACATGGGCCACGTCTTCTTTCGAGATGCGTTCGGTCATCGGGATACCTCGTCGAGAGCTTCAGCAGGGTGGGAGTCAGGCGGGGCGAACCACGAGGGTCACCGTGGTAGCCGGCATCTCCCGACGACCGGCGGGCGGGGTCTGGGACACCACGACCAACAGGGTTCGGTCCGCGACCTCCCCTTCGGCGAGGCCCTCGGGCAGTCCCTCGACCACTACGGTTCGGAAACCTGAGGCGGCCAACCGGCTCTCGGCCGCAACCAGCGAGAGGCCCTGCAGGGACGGTACGGGACGGGGCTCGGCACCCAGCGAGACCACGACCCGCACATCGTCGTTGACCTGGATGCGGGTCCCGCCGACCGGTTCGACGCGCGACACTCGTCCGGCGGCGATCCACTCGTCGTACTCCTCGCCCATGGTGGGTGCTAGGCGCAGGGCAATCAGCTCAGCCACCACATCGGCAGGCATCAGACCCACCAGGCCCTCGGGCACTACGCGCGGCAGCGGTCCGCCGGACACCACGAGGTCAACCTCAGAGCCCTGAGGCAGCGTCTCGTCGACCGTGATCACAGAGAGCACCAGCCCGACGGCCACAGCCTCGTCCTTCTCGCTCGACACGGTGCCCAGAGTGAGGCCAGCGGCCTCGAGGCGACGGCCAGCCTCCTCGACGCTCACTCCGACCAGGTCATCGGGCACGGGCAGGCGGGCCGGACCGAGCGACACTACGAGCACCACCGTCTCACCGGCCTCGAGGCGGGTGCCTCCCGGTGGCTGCATGGACAGCACCTGACCCTCGAGAGATCCGTCGCGGCGGTCGTAGCGCTCTTCGACGAGCCAACCCAGTTCAACCAGCAAAGACCGGGCGCTGCTCCCGGACGTGTCGACCAGCGCCGGGATAGCACGGGTCGTCGTACGGCCGGCCGATAACAGAAGCCAGCCACCCACCACCGCAACGACCAGCAGAGCGGTAGCCACCAGCACGCCACGCCAACGGCGCCGGCGAGGCTGCGGGCCGGAGACCGGCGCGTGGGGCTGAACCGGGGAGTAGGACCCTACTGGCGAGTGGGCGCGAGTATCAGGGCCGGGATCGACAAACACCGACGGTGCGCCGTGCTCAGCCTCTCCAGGCATCGGCGCGGCACCGACCTCACCGGGACCGACAAGAGGCAGGGGTTCAGGTCGCGACATCCGTCCGGCCACATCGAGCAGCAGGCGTCCCATCTCACGCGCCGTTGGACGGTTCTCCACCTCAGCAGTGCCAGCGCTAGCCACCACCGGCACCAGCGGTCCGAGAGCATCGGGGATCGGCACGTCGCGTCCCACACGGGCAGCCAGGGTCTCAGCAATGGTGTCGGCCACGAAAGGCAAATGGCCAGTGACGCCCTCGACCATGCACAGCGCCAGGGCGTACACGTCGGAGCGGCCATCCAAGGGTCTGCCCTGGGCCTGCTCAGGAGACGCGTAACGGGCCGTGCCAATCACCCCACCACCACCAAACAGTTCGCGGCTGACCGTGCCGGTCAGAGCGTCGGCGAGGCCGAAGTCGGCGATGCGGAGTCGGGCATCTTGGCCAAACAGCAGGTTGGCCGGCTTCACGTCCCGGTGAACGATGCCCTGCCGGTGAGCGTGATCCAGAGCCCGGCAGGCCTCGAGAGCCACCATGAGCATCTGGGACGGGGTCAACGTCCGGCCTGATGAGAGGACACTGCGGAGGCTCCCACCGCCCAAGTACTCGGTCACCAGGTAGGCCTGACCGTCGACCCCCCAGTCGTAGATGGCCACCACGTGCGGGTCGGCGAGTGAAGCCACAAGTCGGGCTTCGGAGCGAAACCGCTCCACAAACGCCTCGTCGCCGACGAGCGATGGGTGGAGTACCTTGACGGCTACCTGACGACCTAGAGAGAGGTCATCGGCGAGGTACACGGTGCCCGAACCGCCGGTGCCGATCACGCCGCCTAGGCGATACCGGCCACCCAGCATCCGTCCCGGCGCGGGCATGGCGCCGCCCGGGCCGGCGGGGGCCCCGTCGGAGAATCCGTCGGTCACCCCCCAAGGCTATCCGTCCCGACCCCATGGATAGCCTGCGCCCGTGACCCGACGCCGCGCCCTAATCATCAGTGTGTTCATGGGGCTGGGCGTGGGGATCCTTGTGCTAGCCGCCCTACTCCCTAGCGAAAACCCTGGCGACGTCTCAGTGTCGTCCAACCCAGCAGTGTCCGAACTCCTGCCCGATCGCGGGGACACCGTGCTTCCCCAAGCCAATGTAGGGGCGATCCTCGCCCCGGGCTGGGCAGGCGAGATCATCCACATCGGTGGAACAGCCATCCCGGTTGACCAGCAGCGGATCGAGAAGGCCCTGAACTCGGTGATCTTCCGTCCCGACGAGGGGCTGGCCCTCGAGCGCCTCCCGTCCCAGGATGTGTGCGCCACTGTGCGCTACTGGCCGGTCCGCAACCCCGAACGCACCTCAAATATCGACTGGTGCTTCCGGGTCGACGGCTGACCAGATAGCGAGTGGATCAGCCGGGGAGTTCGCCGCTGGCCAGCAAACGGTCGAAAGCAGCCTCGTCGAGGACGGGCACTCCGAGTTCCTCGGCCCGGGTCAACTTCGACCCCCCTCCCTCACCAGACACCAACGCCGTCGTCTTCGCAGACACGCTTCCCGGTGAGCGACCTCCCCGGGCCACGATGGCCGCCCTTGCCTCCTCACGTCCGTACCCAGCAAGCGTGCCGGTCACCACTATTGACATACCCTCCAAAATCCGGGCCGTCTGGTCGTCCGGATCGCTGATCGGCGCCTCGAGGTTCACCCCGGCGGCCCGCAACCGTGCCAGCAGGTCGAGGTTGTGGGGCTGGCGGAGCCACTCGTGCACGCTGGCCGCAATTATCGGTCCGAGTCCCTCTACGGCTTCTAGGTCATCAACCGTGGCTGACTCGAGTCTGTCGAGGTGCCGGAATGACGAGGCCAACAGGTCAGCCACCGTGGTACCCACGTGTGGAATCCGCAGGCCAAATAGCAGACGTCCGAGGGGACGGTCCCGCGATGTGTCCACGGCCCGACGGAGGTTCTCCACCGAAGTCTCGCCGAAACCGTCCCAACCGGCGATGCGGTCGTAGTCCAACGAGAACACGCCTGCCACGTCGTTCAACAGGCCCTCGCCCACGAACAGGTCAACCCGCTGCTCGCCGAAGCCCTCGATGTCCATGGCGCCACGCGACGCGAAGTGCTCGATGCGCCCCCGGATCTGCCGGGGGCAGGCGTAGTTGTTGCAGAAGGTGGCCGCCTCACCGTCCGGTCGGAGCAGCGGCTCATCACACGCCGGGCAAGCGGTCGGGAATGTCCAGGGCACCAGGTCGTCGGGTCGTTCCGACAAGACAGGTCGCAACACCTCGGGGATGACGTCACCCGCCTTGCGGACCACCACTACGTCGCCCGGCCGGACGTCCTTGGCCACCACCTGGTCGGCGTTGTGCAGGGTCGCCGCGGTCACCGTTGACCCGCCCACAAACACCGGCTCCAAGCGGGCGAACGGTGTGGCCTGCCCACCCGGGCCGATGGAGACCTCGATGGCTAGCAGTCTGGTTGTTCGCTCCTCGGGAGGCAGTTTGTAGGCGATGGCCCATCGGGGCGCTCGGGCGGTGAACCCCAGTGACTTCTGGGTGGCTAGGTCATCGACCTTCACGACCACGCCGTCGATCTCGAAGTCCAAATCATGTCGGGCCACCTCGACAGCATCCACGTGGGCCACCACGTCATCGAAGTTGTCGAAGGATGCCACGTGGTCGTCCACCGGCAGACCCAGTTTGGCCAACCAGCTCAGGGTCTCCAAGTGGGAGGCCGGTTCGGGCCCATCGACCACCTCACCCAGTTGGTAGGCCCAGAACGAAAGGTCGCGCGTGGCCGTCACCGCTGCGTCCTTCTGGCGCAGCGACCCGGCCGCTGTGTTGCGGGGGTTGACGTAGGTCTTCTCCCCGGCCACCTCCTGAGCAGCATTCAGCGCTTCGAAGGCCGAGAGGCTGAGGTAGACCTCACCGCGTACCTCCACCACCGGCGGCGCCCCGTTGGCGAGGCGTTTGGGGACGTCCGCGATGGTGCGGACGTTGGCCGTGACGTCCTCGCCCACCTGCCCGTCGCCTCGGGTGGCTGCCTGTGCAAGTAGGCCGTCCTCATACCGGATGGACACGGCCAGGCCGTCGAACTTCAACTCGCAGACCCAGGTCACCGCCGGTGGTTCGGCCGACTCCTCTCCCTCCCCGTCGATGGCGAGTCGCTTGAGAACCCGCTCGGACCAGGCCCGGAGTTCGTCGACGTCGAAGGCGTTGTCCAGCGACCGCATGGGCACCCGGTGGGTCACTTCGGCGAACGTGGCCCGGCCTGCCGGCGCGACCCGCTGTGTTGGCGAGTCCGGGGTGACCAGGTCGGGGTACTCCGCCTCCAGCGCCTTGAGTTCACTGAGGAGCGCGTCATAGTCCGCATCAGGGATCTCGGGGTCGTCGGCCGCGTGGTAGCGCTCGTCGTGGAGGTCGATGAGAGCGCGTAGTTCGTCAATCCGTTCGCTGAGCCCGTCCACGGACCGATACTACCGATGCCCCGCGACACCCTCCGGAGCGGCCTCTAGCGTGTGGCGGTGGATCGATTCACCTTCCTCTCAGGCGATTCCGCCGCCCCCGGGCGACGAGCTGAGTGGGCCGACGTCTGGGGCCTGCGATCGATCTGGCTGCTCCTCCCCGTCCTAGCAGGACCAGCGGTCGCTGACGCCCTCCACGACATGGACGCCACGCCCCGTTCGACGGCTTCGGCAACGCTGTGGGTCCTCTGGGCGGTCGGGCTGACAGCCACCCTCGTTCCCCTGCCGCTGACCCTGACCGCTCTGCGACTTGGAGGTCCGGCCGTCGCCGCTCTCGCCGCGTGGAGTGCGGAGGCCACCAGCGACGCCGTGCACGCTGCCTTCGCGCTGGCCGCCGCGGCTCTCGTCGTCCTAGCTACCTTCGCCGCCCCGGTGGCCGACCGATTCGTGGATGGCGCCTCCTACGGTGACGAACGCCGATTTCTGCTCCGGGCACCCGGGCCGGTCGCCCTGGTGCTGGGGCCGTTGGCCACCGTGGTCACCATCGCCGGGGCCACCGTCGGCCCGATCCTGCTCTTGAACTCCCGATGGGCCGCCGGTGGGGTGGTCACCGCCCTCGGGGCAACGCTGGCCGCCATGGCCGTTCGCTCGCTGCACCGTCTGACCCGCCGGTGGATCGTGCTTGTACCCGCCGGCCTTGTCCTCCACGACCATCTGGCCCTAGCCGAGCCAACCCTCCTCCAGCGGGCTGGGCTGGCTCGTATCGGTCCGGCGGCCGTTGACACCGACGCCATTGACTTCACCCAGCAGGCCCGTGGCCTGGCCCTCGAGGTGCGATGCCGGGAACCCCATGACGTCCTGCCGGCGGGCCGGGGTCGCACCACCGAAGTAGCGGCCATCGAGGCCTTCCTATGCTCGCCTAACCGGCCCGACGTCGTCCTGGACGAGGCCGGCCGGCGGCGGCTACCGGTTAGCTAACGGGCCAGGGCTCCGCCGACCACTTCGTCGCCCTCGTAGAACACCACGCTCTGCCCCGGGGCCACCCGGCGTCGGGGAGCCGGCCACCGGACCACGTCACCGTCCAGAACCGCCGGGTCAACATGACCGTGGGCGCTGGTCTGGACCAGCACCGGACCGTCCACCGGACAATCAGCCCACGAGAACCTCTCCACCGGCGTGGCGTCGACCAGCAGGTCGCGCGCCGACCCCACCCTGACGGTGGCCGCCGGGACGTCCACGTGCACGGCGTAGCGCGGCGCTCCGCCACCGGCCAATGCCATCCCCTTCCTCTGGCCGACGGTCACCAACTCCACGGCGTCCACCGACCCCACCTCGATGCCGGCGCCGTCCACCACCCGACCGGGCGTCAACGGAATGCGCCGGCGCAGGAAGTCGTGTCGGCCGTGGGCGTCGGTGATGAAGCACACGTCTTGGCTGTCGGGCTTGTCGGCGGTCCGCAGGCCTAACGCCGCGGCCCGCCGACGTACCTCAGCCTTGGTCAACTCCCCGACAGGCAGGAGGAGCCCAGCTAGGACGTCCTGGCCCAGCATGTGCAGCACGTAGGACTGGTCCTTGGCCGGATCGGTCGCACGGGCGATCCGCCGGACACCGTCCGACCGGACCACGACCCGGGCGTGGTGGCCTGTGGCCAGACGGTTGAAGCCGAGGGCCTGCGCCCGCTGCCAGAGCCGGCCAAACTTGACGTACCGGTTGCACTCGATACACGGGTTGGGGGTCCGGCCCGCCGCGTGGTCGTCCACGTAGGGCCCAACGACATCCCGGTCGAAGTCATCACCCAGGTTGAACACATGGTGGTCGATCCCCAGGGCGTCGGCCACCCGCCGGGCGTCGTCCACGTCGGACACGGCACAGCATCCCGAGTCGGACTCGCCGCCCCACAGGCGCAACGTCACTCCGATCACCTCGTGGCCGGCCTCCAGCAGGAGAGCGGCTGCCACCGAGGAGTCCACTCCGCCCGACATGGCCACCATGACCGGCCCGTCCGGTTCCCTCCCGATCATCCGTACTCCACAGTGTGGGCATGCTCGCGGAGTTGGGCCACGGTGGCCGGGACCACGGCCAGGGCGTGGTCGACGTCGGCAGGGGTCGAGGCGTGCCCCAGCGAGAGCCGGACCGAGCCCAGGGCCGCCGTCCGGTCCACGCCCATGGCGGCCAGCACGTGGGAGGGCTCCTGGGCCCCGCTGGCACACGACGAGCCGGCGCTGGCCGAAAGGCCGTGGCGCTCCAGGAGGAAGAGGAGGGCCTCACTCTCCACGCCGGAGATGCACAGGTGGGCCACCCCCGGGGTGCGGGGGGTTCCGTCGGGGACGGTCCGATGGACCCCGTCCACAGCGGCCAGAAGGCCGCCCTCCAGGCGGTCCCGGAGGGCACCTATCCGCCTGACAGTTGCCTCCCGATCGGCCTGTACCAGGCGGGCCGCTTCCCCCAAGCCGACGATGGCCGGCACGTTCTGGGTCCCGGCCCGCCGGTCCCGCTCCTGGCCTCCGCCCCGGAGCACGGCTGCCATCGGCACGCCGTCGCGGACCACTAGGGCGCCCGCCCCCTTCGGTCCACCGAACTTGTGGCCAGTCAGGCTGACCAGGGCGGCAGACCGGCAGGCCGGGCCAAGGTCAACCCACGCTGCGGCCTGGACGGCGTCGGTGTGCAGCATGGCCTCCGGCGCGTGCTCGGCCACCACGTCGGCTACCGCGTCGAGATCGTTGATCACCCCCGTCTCGTTGTTCACCGCCATCACCGAGACGAGGCAAATCCCGTCCACGCCGGCCAGGGTCGCCGCCAGGGCGTCGAGGTCGATCCGACCGCCGGTATCGGTGGGCACCACCACCCCGCCGGCCTCCCGTACCGGGGCCAGCACCGCCGGATGCTCCACAGCAGAGCAGACCGGTAGGCCGCCAGTCGCCCGAACCACGCCGTCAACGGCCAGGTTGTCGGCCTCGGTCCCCCCGCTGGTGAACACCACCTCACCGGCAGTCGCGCCCACCAGGGCCGCCACCCAGTCTCGGGCATCGTCTACGGCCCGTCGAGCCGCACGGGCCACGGCATGGGCCCCCGACGGGTTGCCCGGGTGGTCGGCCAGCCAGGGCACCATGGCCTCGACTACCTCGGGCCGGGCCGGGGTGCTGGCCGCGTGGTCCAGGTAGGCCTGGGGTCCGGCGTTTTCCATGACCCGAGGCTACGGCGTGGTCCAGTGGGCATCCCATCTCGCGTCCGCCAGACTGCTTCCGTGGAGGGCTACGACGAGCGGACCTACGGCGACCGGATGGCCGCCGTCTACGACGAGTGGTATGGCGAGGACGGGGGGGTGGCCCTGACGGTCATAGGCAACCCCACCGAGGTGGCCGAGCGGATCGCCGACCTGGCCGAGGGCGGGCCGGTCCTAGAACTGGGCGTGGGAACTGGGCGCCTTGCCCTGGCCATGGCCGAATGCGGGTTGGCCGTGACCGGCGTGGACTCCTCAACGGCCATGCTGGACCGTCTCCGGGCTAAGCCGGGCGCCAGTCGCCTCACCCTGGTGGAAGGCGACATGGCGGACCCCCCCGGCCTGTCCGACGGTCGATTCGCCGTGGTCCTGGTCGGCTTCAACACCTTCTTCAACCTGACCAGCGCCGAGGCTCAGAACCGGTGCGTGGCCTCAGTAGCCCGTCTGCTGCGTCCCGGCGGGCGGTTCGTGATCGAGGCGTTCGTCCCCGACCCGGAAGCCCACGACGGCCTGTCAGTCCGGGACGTGGGCCTGGACCGGGTCCTGTTGGACGTCGTGCGCATTGATGTCGAAGCCCAGATCATCACCGGACAGCGGATCGAGGTCACGGCCACCGGGAACCGGCTCTTCCCCTACGTACTCCGGTACGCCACGCCTGACCAGTTGGACGCTATGGCCACCGCGGCTGGGCTGGTCCTAGAGGGTCGGACCGAGGACTGGTCGGGCACACCGTTCACCGGGGACTCCCCGTTCCACGTGTCGACCTGGCGGTTACCGACCTGACTTGCGAGCCGTCGACCCGACGGCCGGCTCAGCCCAGGACCGGATCCCACCACCGTCCGGCCGCCCAGACGGCGGCGGCTAGAAAGGCCAGAGTGGCCACGTACGGGATGGTGGTGCCTACGGCTCGGGGCAGCCGCCGTCGGTCGCAGGCGTCGACCACCCAGGCCAGCACCGCCCCACCAATCAGGCCTCCTAGGTGGCCACCGATGCTGATCCCCGGCCGCCCAAAGGTCAGTACCAGGTTCACTACCACCAGGCCGGCCACCCCGCTGGCCCACGGGTTCACCCCCCGATGGAGCTGGTGGACCACGGTGGCCGCCATGAGGCCGAACACGGCGCCCGAGGCACCAACGGTCAACGCCGTCGGATCCATCATCATCACGCCCAGGGCACCGCCGGCCAGCGACCCCAGGTACAGGCCCAGGAAACGGGTCGGACCGTGAAGGCGGTCCAGCTGGTGGCCGAGCATCCAGAGTAGGAACATGTTGAACACCAGGTGCAGCAGGCCGGCGTGGAGGAACCCTCCAGTGACCAACCTCCACCAGTCGCCCTCGGCCACGCCCACCAGCCGGAGCCCCTCGCGTCCAATCCCCAGCAGGCCGTAGTCCCACGTCACCTCGCCGCCCCCTGAGGCAAAGCGTCGGTAAACGCTGGATCCGGTCCCGCCGGCCACCGCCATGGCCAAGAAGGCGGCCAGGTTCAGGCCGATCACCGCCGTAGTGGCGTCGAGGCCGCCCCGAGCCGGGGTGCTCAGGCCGGTGGCCGACGGCGCCGGACCGGACCAGGTTCGCCGTCGGGGGGTGGGAGCTGCGCACTCCGGGCAGTGGAAGCCCACCGAGGCGGTGTTCATGCACAGGGCACAGATTCTCCGGTCGCACCGTTGGCACCGCACACCGGCCCGGTTGTCGGGGTGCCAGTGGCAGGTGTCGGTCTCCGACGTCGGCTCCATCGGGCGCACCGTACCGGCGGCCCCGGTCAGTGCCGGATGATGACGGGGATGGAATCTGGGTCGGTGACCCAGGCGAAGAGCAGCAACTGGGGCTCGTCACCGGTGACCGTGGCATGGCGGACGCCGGTGTCGTGAAAGATGACCGACCCGGGCCCGTGGGTCGACCAGTCGTCGCCCCGTTGCCAGTCGGCTGTCCCACTAACCACCCAGTAGACCTCGGCCGCTTTGTGGACGTGTGGCGGATAGACCACCCCAGGGCCCTGGAGGACCAGTCCGGCGAACACCTCGTCGCTGAGATACAGGGCAGTCACCGCGTTCCCGGAGATGGCATCCTCGGCGGCCCCGATAATCGGCGAGTAGGCGTAGTTGACCCGTAGGGCGTCCATATCTGGCTGGCCGGCATAGTCGGGGTACGGCCGGGCCCAACCGGTCCGCCCGGCCACTATCCGGGCCAAGTCGGCCGGGACCCCTACGCCAGCCGCCAGGGCCGCCTCGAAGTGCCGGTCGGCCACCGGCAGGCCAGCCTGGGGAGTCGGTTCGGCCACCGTGACGTGGTCCAAGCCGCCAGCCAGCAGAGCCATCGGTCGGGCCAACCCGGGGTCACGGTCCCCCTCGGCGACGGCGAAGGCACGGAACGCTTCGACAAAGGGGGCGACCACGGCGCGGAACCTAGACCCGGTTAGTCGCTCAAGCCAGTAGACGGTAGGGCGCTCAGCGTCCTTCGAAGGTCGCCTTGCCCGGACCGTGTTCGAAGAACGACTCGACACCCCGGCGGGCGTCCTCGGTCTCGAAGACTTCTAGGAACAGGTCCAACTCAAGGTCGATACCGGTCGGCCAAGGAAGGTCCACTCCCTCGTCAATTGCCCGCTTGGCAGCCCGAATTGCCAGCCGGGGGCCTTCGGCATACTCGGCGCCAAGGGCAAGTGCACGGTGGAGGAGTTCGTCGTCAGGCACTACCTCGTCGGCCAATCCGAGCCTTAGGGCTTCGGCGGCAGTGATCTGGGCTCCACCCCAGATAAGTCGTTTGGCCGTAGATCGGCCCACTAGTCCTGTCAGGCGCTGAGTAGCTCCGCCACCGGGAATGATCCCGAGGAAAACTTCGGGTTGACCAAAGACCGATCCCTCACCAAGGATCCGAATGTCACAACACCAAGCCAACTCGGCTCCCCCTCCTAGGGCCATGCCGTTGACGGCGGCGATCGTTGGGCAGGGGATTCGCTCGATGGCGCCGAAGGCAGTCCGGAAGGCGTCGGCCTGCACCGGTCGCCTTTCTGGGTCAGCGAACTCGGCCAGCTCAGCTCCGGCGGCGAACATGCGGCCGGCCCCGGTCACCACTACGGATCCTGGTGGGTCCTCGGCGCACGCTACGGCCAGCGCCTCCAGCTCAAGGAGAAGGTCGGTGTTCAGGGCGTTGACCTTTGGGCGGTCCAGGGTGGCCAGGACGACGCCGTCGTCTCGTCTCTCGACCCGAAGGAGGGGCTGCTCGGTCACCGTCGGAGGGTACCCAGCGCCTCCGGTGCCCGCGGAACCGGAGCGTGGTCCGGTCCGCTCAGAGGGAGACGGCGGTTCCCTCGTCCGGTCCGGTCGCCCCGATGGGACCGTCTGGGTTGGCGGTCTCGCCCACGTTGCGGACAGCGGTCACACCGTCCACCCGGTCCCTCAGGATCCGCTCGATGCCGGCCTTTAGCGTCTGGTCCGATGCCGGACAGGCCACGCAGGCCCCAACCAGTTCCACGGTGACCTCGCCGGTCTCCTCGTCCACCCCGTGCAACTCGATGTCACCGTCGTCAGCCTGAATGGCCGGACGGATCACCTCGATGACCTTGGCGACCCGGGTCAGCAGGTCGTCAACCGGGCCGGATGTGGTGTCTATGGACATGGGGACATTCTCGCAGCGGGATCGGGCGGCCACACCCTCACTCCGCCATCCTCCGGGCCCGTAGATTGGCCCAATGCCCAACCTCTCCGTACTGCTGGCCCACCAGGGTGGTTGGGACGAGAAGCTTCTGGTGGCCGGACCGGTGGCAGTAGTGGCCGGCCTGCTGTGGCTGGCCGACCGGCGGTCAAGACGGGCCGGCCGACCACCGGCCGACGGCGACGACGCCTCCTGACCTCAGGAGACATCGGCCCCCAGGCGGGAGAGGTTCCCCACCAGGTCCTGGTAGCCACGCTCCACGTGGTGGGCGTTGGCCACCAACGTCTCGCCCTCGGCGGCCAGGCCGGCAACGACCAGGGCGGCTCCGGCCCGGATGTCGGGAGCCCGCACCGGAGCACCGGACAGCACCGGGACCCCGCGGACCACCGCGTGGTGACCCTCTACCCGGATGTCGGCCCCCATCCGCACCATCTCGGGGATGTACTTGAAGCGTCCGGCGAACACGTTCTCGGTGAGGATCCCCACTCCGTCGGCCACGGAGAGCAAGGCCACGAGCAGCGGCTTGTAGTCGGTGGCCACCCCGGGGTAGGGCAGCGTGGACACGTCGATGGAGCGCAACCGCTCGGGTGCCGTGACCCAGAGGACATCGCCCCCGTCGTCGACCCGTAGACCCATGGCGCCCAGCTTCTCTAGCAGCATCTCCATATGGTCGGCCCGAGCACCATGAACTCGGACCTCCCCGCCGGCCATCCCAACGGCGGCCAGGTAGGTGGCGGCCTCGATGCGATCAGGAACCACCGTGTGGGTAACTGCCCGCAGGCGCTCCACCCCCTCCACGGTGATGGTGGAACCGCCCGCCCCCTCCACGTCGGCCCCCATGAGGTTTAGGAAAGCAGCTAGGTCGGCGATCTCGGGTTCCCGGGCCGCGTTGTCGATCACTGTGGTGCCCTTGGCCAGCGCGGCGGCCATCAAGAGGTTCTCGGTGGCCCCCACGCTCGGGTACTCCAGGATGACCCGGGCCCCCAGTAGGCGCTCTGCCCGTCCCTCGATGTACCCGTGGCTGGCCGTGAAGGTGGCCCCTAGCTCCTTCAGGGCCCGGAGATGCATGTCGATCGGGCGGTGGCCGAAGTCGTCGCCTCCCGGTACCGACACCCGGGCCTCGCCGAACCGGGCCAGGAGCGGCCCCAGCACCACAATGGAGGCTCGCATGCGCTCCACCAACTCATAGGGAGCCTCGGGGACCATCTGCTCGGGCACGTCGATGGTCAGCACGTCGTCGACGTGGGCGACCTTCGCCCCCATGCCCTCCAGCAGATCGGCCATGAGGGCCACGTCGACGATACGGGGAACGTTATGCAGAGTGAACCGGCCGGGGGCCAGGACAGCGGCCGCCATCAGCTTCAGCACCGAGTTCTTGGCCCCGGACACCCGGACTGACCCGGAAAGCGGGCCCGACCGCCGGACCCGGATCACCGAGCGCCCTCCGGCGGAGGGGTCGCGGTCGTCCGAGGGGAGTTCCATCCCCTCAGTATGGTGGGCAGTCGAGCGCACCGGAGGGCAGCCCATCACCACCAGCTCGCCCGATGGCGACCGCCACCGCACCACTTCAGTGGTCGTATCTCACGAGGTGGACGATCGCGGCCTGGCTGAGCTGAGGCGTCCCCGAAACGACCTAGTCAGCGAGGTGGCGGTCGGCAGGGACCGGTTCACTCTGGACCACGGACCGTTCCACTCTTGGGAGCGGACCCTCCAAGTCGATGGGGGTAGGGACGGAACCCATCGGGTAGTGGAGACCATCGCCTACCGGACAGCCGTCGCGGTGTGGCGGCCCCTGTTCGCCCTACCCCTCCGATGGGCGGTGCGGGCCCGCCGGGTGCCGTGGTGGGCACCACCCGACCGGCTCGACGCTCGGGCTACCCGCGTCCTGTGCCTGCTGGCCTGCGTCCAGGTGGTCGACGGCTACCTGGGTACCGTCATCACCCAGACCATCACCTTCGCCTCCGACGAGTTCGGGCGGGGCGACACCGCCCAGGGTGTAACGCTGGCCGTAGTGCGCCTCGGCATCGTGGTCGCCCTCGGCGTGGTGGCCCTGGCCGACCGTCGTGGCCGACGTCGCCTCCTGGTGGCCACCGCGCTGGCCGCCGTAGCCGCCACGGCGTTGGGGGCGCTTTCCCCGGGCCTCTGGTTCCTCGGCAGCACCCAGCTGCTGGCCCGAGGCCTAACCATGGGCGTGGGCATCCTGATCGGAGTGTTCGCCGCCGAGGAGCTCCCTCGGGGCTCCCGGGCCTACGGGGTCAGCGTGCTGGCCCTATGTGCGGCGCTCGGGGCGGGGATGGCCGTATGGGTCCTGCCGGTAGCCGACCTTGACCCTCGGGGTTGGCGGGCCGTCTACCTGGTCCCCGTGGTGGCCATCCCGGGCCTGGTAGCCGTAGGCCGTCGGCTCCCCGAGTCGCTCCGTTACACCGCCAACATCGGGTCGGAGCAAGCGGTCCTCAACGGAAACATCGGGGGCCGCCGAAAGGTCGAGGGCTACCGGTTGCTCATGTTGGCCGTCGCCTCGTTCCTCCTGCTGGTATTCGCCGCCCCGGCCAGTCAGTTCCAGAACGACTTCCTGAAGGACCACCGGGGCTACTCGGCGGCCGGGATCACCCTGTTCACGCTGCTGACCACCACCCCGGCCGGCATCGGGATCTTCCTGGCTGGCCGGTGGGCCGACACCCGTGGCCGACGGGGTGTGGGGGCCCTCGGCCTGTTGGGCGGCACGGTGTTCGTGGTGGTCGGCTACCACGCCACCGGAACCGCTATGTGGGCCTCAACAGTGGTTGGCACGGCGCTGGGCTCGCTGACCGTGGCCCTAGGCGTCTATGGACCGGAGCTGTTCTCGACCCGGAACCGGGCCCGGGCCAACGGCCTGATCGTCACCCTCGGGGTTGCCGGTAGCGCCACCGGGCTGTTGGTCGTTGGCGTGCTGGCCGACCGGTTCGGTTCGTACGGCCCGGCCTTCCTCGTGGTCGCCGTCGGGCCTGTGTTGGCTGCCGTACTGGTACTGCGCTGGTTCCCAGAGACGGCCCGGGTGGAGTTGGAGGACCTCAACCCCGGCGACGTTCCCGTCTAGAGGCTGACTAGCCACTCTTGGACGGCGTCGCACACCTGGTCCTCCACTCCCTTCAGGTCGTGGCGCTTGCCCGCTAACCGGACCACGGTGACCGGGCCGGGGATGGCCGGCAGGTGGGCGTCGAACTCGGCGGGCGACCCGAACTCGTCGCGGTCGCCAGACACGAACAGGCACGGCACGTCGAGGTCGCCGAAGTGGTCGACCCGAAGGTTCTCGGGCTTCTTCGGAGGGTGCAGCGGATAGCTGACCAGCACCAGGCCAGCCGCCGGGAGCCCTCCGGCCACGGCCAGCGAGCACATCCGGCCCCCCATACTGCGACCGCCCAGCACCAGCCTCGCCGGGTCGATCCCCCGGTCGGTCGCCATAGCGGCCACGCCGTCGTACACCGCCCCGACCAGTATCGGAGCCCGGTCGGGGAACGGCTTTCCTGCCTTCCGGTACGGGAAGTCCATGCGCTCCACCGGCAGGGGGGCCAGACGTTCCTCAAGGGCCACCAGGCTCGGGTGGTCGCGGTCGCTACCCGCCCCGGGGGTGAGGAACAGGCCGGAAACGGCCGGCGTGGTGGGCATCGTCGGAGGGTAGCCCCGGCCGTCCGATTGACCGGTCCGATCGGGGCCGGGGAACCGACCGTCGGTATCCTCCCCACATGGAGTCCCGCTCTCCGGATGACGCCCCTCGACACGCGGCGCTGATCGCCTCGATGACCGGCGGCATGACCCCCTCGCCACCGGCCTTCGCCGGCAGCGAGCGGTTCCACCCCGACGGGCGCCCGAAGGGCAACTTCCGTGAGTCGCTGCGGAGGATCCCCGACGGACACAATGCCCTGACGGTGGCCGGCGCTGTCCTCTTCCCGGTTGCCGTGGTGGCCGCCGCTGTGGCCACCTCCCACCCAGTCGGCTGGGTTGTGGCCTTCCTGCTTATGCCAGCAGCCCAGAACCGGCTGTTCATCCTCCACCACGAGGCGGCGCACCGGGTGCTGTTTTCCAATCGACGGGTCAACGACCTGATCGGTATCAACCTGATCGGCTGGTTGACCTTCGGAACGGGCGGCCACGGCTACCGGATCGGCCACATCAACCACCACCGTGATGAGTTCGGACCGAAGGAACCCGACTTCCTGCTCTACTCGCAGTACCCGATCAGCGCCGCCTCGATGCGCCGCAAGCACCGACGGGACCTGCTGGGCGTGTCGGCCTTTCGAATCGTGCGGCCCCGCTTCCAGCGCCTCGGCGAGATCCGGCATCGACGCCTCACCTATCGGTTCCTGGCCGGGCAGGCCCTGGTGTTCGGTGCCTTCTGGATCTCGGGCTATCCGTGGCTGTACCCGCTGCTGTGGGTGCTGCCGTGGGCCACCCTGTATCAGGGGCTGAACCGGATTCGAGCCATCGCCGAGCACGGAGGTATGACGCGCTCACCGGACCGGCGGTCCACCACCCACCATGTTCGACAGACCCTTCCGGCCAAGCTGGTCATGGTGCCTTTTGGGGTGGGCTACCACCTGGCTCACCACGCCGACATGACGGTGCCGTACCGCAACCTGCCCCGCTTGCACGCTGCGCTAGTCGCCGACGGCTATGTCGGCGACCTGGAGTGGCCTTCGTATCGGTCGCTCTGGCGGGCGCTGCGGGCCGGCTGAGGCTGGTCGTTGGGGCCGCCATCGGCGGCCCGCTGCTCACATCTCGACGACGCCGTGGACGTCCAGATTCCGGTAGGTGGTGCCGTCGGGGGCGTTGGCCGCCCCCTCCTGGGTGATCTCGTGCTCGTCGTTCTGCTTGGCGGCATCAGCCGAGGCGAACTCAGCGATCATGATGACGGTCCCTGGGCGGTCCCGGTCACCGCAGATGGTGACCCGCTCGACCTTCACGGTCTCGTCGCCGGCTGCCTGCTCCGCGTAGCCCTGCACGCCGGCCAGTTCCTCGGCCACGTCCCCCTCGGACTCGATGATCTGGATGAAACGCACGGCCTCTCCTTCCTCCTCCGCCGGGAGGTTCCCGACCGAGCGCTGAGCCTCCCCCGGTGCCAGGCATCCCCGCAAGGCGGGGCCTCAGGTCAGCTGGCGGAGCACCCCGGCCAGGCCGGCAGCTAGGCCCGACACCTCCTCCGGGTCGGCGTCACCCCGGCCCAGAAGGTTCACCAGCTCAGCGGTTTGGCCGCCGAGGGCGTTCCAAAGCTGCCCATCAATCCCAAACGGTGGTCGGTGGCCGATTAGGACCGGGGAGAGCTCTACCAAGCGATCGATACCGGCTAGATCCCGGGCATCGCGCCGCAACCGGTCGCAGGCCACGAACAGGTCACTGAGCAGGCTATTGGCGCCCAGGCCTTCCAATTCGGGCCGCTCATCGGACCCACCCTGGAAGGCGTCCAGCGCCGATTCCACCGCCTCTTCGTCGTCGGCCTGCACCACTAGGTCGCCCACCTCGTCGAACTCGTGGGGGACGCCCAGGCGGACCAGCAGCTCGCTGAACGCCGACTGCTCATCAGCTGCCCAGTCGCCCACCTCGTAGGCCAGCTTCTCGGCGTCGGGGTCTAGTGCCGGACCGCCGGTTTCGTCCGCTTCGACCACCGCCCGGTCTACGGCTTCCTCGTCGTCGGCCCGCACAACCAGCGTTGCCCCCTGCCAGGCATGGGCGATGCCGTCAGCGGTCAAGACCTGGTCCAGGATCCGACGGCTCTCCCCTGCCCACTCGTGAAGCTCGTAGGCCAGCTGGTCCTCGTCACTGCTCCCCACTTCGGCGGCCTCCACCGGGGCCTCGTCCACCAGGGCCAACCCACACTCCACGCAGTCCTCGACCCCCGGTGAGTACTGGATCCCGCACTGGAAGCACCACGCCACGGCGGTCATCCTGCCACCCGGAGGCCGGACACCGGACCACCGGATTCGGGGACGCCACTGCTGCGCCACGGGGCTAGGTTCACTCCCCATGACTGTCGACGCCCAGGTACCCGACCGCAACCTCGCTCTCGACCTCTGTCGGGTCACCGAGGCGGCCGCGCTGGCCGCCTCTCGGTGGATGGGCCGGGGCGACAAGGAGGGGGCCGACGGAGCCGCCGTGGACGCCATGCGCCACGTGCTGGACACCGTGGCCATGGACGGCATCGTCGTCATCGGTGAGGGTGAAAAGGACGAGGCGCCAATGCTCTTCAACGGCGAGCGGATCGGCAATGGCCAACCGCCGGCCGCCGACATCGCCGTGGATCCCATCGACGGAACCACGCTGACCTCGCTTGGCCGGGCCAACGCCATCGCCGTCATCGCGGTGAGCGACCGCGACACCATGTTCGACCCGGGGCCGTGCGTCTACATGGAGAAGATCGCCGTCGGGCCAGAGTGTGCCGAAGTGATCGACATCGCGGAGTCAGCGACCGAAAACCTCCGCCGGATCGCCGAGGCCAAGCAGGAAGACGTTCGGGACCTGACGGCAGTAATCCTGGACCGGGACCGCCACGCTGAGCTCATCAACGAGGTCCGGGCCTCTGGGGCCCGCATCCGGCTTATCCCAGACGGTGACGTGGCTGGCGCCATCTCGACCGCCTGGCGGGACTCCGGGGCCGACGTGCTGTTCGGCATCGGCGGCACGCCGGAGGGCGTCATCTCGGCCGCCGCCCTGAAGTGCATGGGTGGGGCCATCCAGGGACGCCTGTGGCCCCGCAACGAGGCTGAGCGCACCGCCGCCCTGGAGGCCGGCTATGACCTAGACCAGGTGCTGGCTACCGACGATCTGGTGGCTGGGGACAACTGCTTCTTCTCGGCCACCGGCATCACCGACGGCGACCTGGTCAAGGGCGTGCACTACACCTCGGGCAAGGCCCACACCCAGTCGCTGGTCATGCGGTCCAAGTCACGCACCGTGCGCATGATCGAGGCGCACCACGTGCTGGACAAGCTCGAGGAGTTCTCGCCCGTCTACTGAGCCGACGGCGACCAGCGGTCCGTCAGGGACGGCTCAGCTGTCGGCGCCTGCCACCCGGAGGCGTAGTTCAGCCCGGGCCAGCGCACCGGCCGACTCGGCGTTGTTCCGGTCGGTGGTGAGCGCCGCCTCAGCGTTGCCCTTCGCCGCGCGGGCCCGGTCCACATCGATGTCTGCAGAGGGCTCCGAGACGTCAGACAGGATGCTCACCCGGGTACCGGCCACCTGGACGAAGCCCTGGTGCACGGCGATGGTGTCCCGGTTCCCGTCGGGCCGGACCACGTCGACCGACCAGACGGCCAGCACACCGATGAACGGAACGTGGCCGGGCTGAAAGGCGATGTCGCCACCCTCGAGCGTCCGGGCGATGACCATCTCGGCCTCACCGCTGTAGGAGATGGCCTCCGGGGAGACCAGCTCGACTTGGAACGTCATGGCGAACGTCAGCCCTGCAGCTCGCGGGCTCTACGCCGCGCATCCTCGGCGCCACCCACGTTCAGAAATGCCTGCTCGGGCAAGTCGTCCAACTCACCGTCCACGAGGGCGGCGAACGAATCGACCGTCTCCTCGACAGGCGTGGTCACGCCGGGCAGGCCGGTGAACACCTCGGCCACGTTCATGGGCTGAGACAGGAACCGCTGGACCTTGCGGGCCCGGGACACGGTGATTTTGTCCTCCTCGGAGAGCTCGTCAAGCCCGAGGATGGCGATGATGTCCTGTAGTTCCTTGTAGCGCTGGAGGATCTCCTGGACACGGCGGGCCGTGT
>ENA-UPTF01000944-UPTF01000944.1-marine-metagenome-genome-assembly--contig:-NODE-944-length-19341-cov-7.715635_pt1 | contig 19341 bp, 26 predicted proteins | sample MGYA00238166_ERZ767019 | MGnify/ENA primary metagenome ERZ767019 (study PRJEB28930, sample SAMN06266391) | marine metagenome | isolation source: Sea water from 250 m depth | place: Atlantic Ocean | study... | reverse complement strand
TTTTTATTGTTATATTTAGTCCTTGCATCGTCATATGGTTTTTCTAAAACTACACCAATATTATCCACCTTTAGATTTTTTTTAAATTCAATTTGTTCACGCTCACACATTTTTCGATACATGTTAACTGCAGTGAATCTTGGATGCATTGCTTCAAATTCATTATCTGGCATATCAATAAAAGCGCCTAAATCCATTAATTTCTTTGAATTATCTAATGCATCATCTGTACTAATTTCAAGACTTTTAGAAATTTTTTCCGCATTCATTTTTCCATCAGTTACAACTAAAAGGAATATTTTTGCCTGAATCGGTGTTAACCTTATCTCAGAAACTAGTAAATTCTCAATTTGAGAAGAATCAACATTCATTTTCATTAGTTTAATTCAGTTCCTTTATCTTGTTTTTTTACAAGAAATTTTCTTACTAATTTGAAGGAAAATCCTAATGCAATGAAATTGACTATCAATCCTGCAACAGCACCATAAAGTAGGTTATCAGAAACTTGCCAAACACCAAAAAATGACGCTAATGTAGGTATTGTAACAATAGCAGCCACTAATGAGCTTTTTGAAACAATTTCGGTGTTAGACAATTTTTTGGTTTTTTCGGTGCCAACCATCATCGAATTAATCGTATATTGGTAATAAAAATCAAATATGCTAGTTTACTTGTATGATTCCGTTATTTACAAGATATTCAATTCCCGAAAGAAACTCCTTTTCAGAAATAATATCTTCAGACCACCATGCAGCATTGTTTTTTACCCATTCCGGAATTACTGCATCTGATTTTTCACCACTCTCTGTTACTGATACCATAATGATTCCTTCTTTGATCAAAAACTCAATTCCCGAAACAAAGTCGTTATCATATATGACACCCTCAGACCACCATGCAGCATTGTTTTTTACCCATTCCGGAATTACAGAACCTTGATAGTTATTCAGTGAGGGTTCTGGAGAAGTTAATTGTTTTACAATTTCATCAAATTCGAACTTGCTTATGCCAATTCCCTCATAGATTGTATAAGACGGATAGTTTGTATCAAACCATTCTTTGTATTCAGGTTCAGACAAGTATCGTTTTATGTAATGTGATGGTTCTTTTAGCGGATCTACAAATGGCAATGGATCATAAACTAATTCAGGTTGGATTTTCGATATTTCATCAAGAGTTAAAGCATTCAAGGAATTTTCTTTAACAACTAATGCATCTTTGAGATAAATAATTTCATGCATGTTATAATTTCCCTCAGTTTCGATTACAACATGAGATGTATCCATTGGTTTTGCAAAGATCATAGTAAATGTAATCTCAACAAAATTAATGGCAGGTATTTGTGATTCTGGTACATTTTCAGGATAATCTTTAGACAATTTGATTAATTTTGATTCGTTTTTTGCACCTACAACCTCAAAGATTGATTGGTTAGTATACTGAATTGTTTCATCTGTCAACGAGTATTTGATGCGCGCTGCATCTTCATAGTCTTCAAATGAGTTGAAAATTTCGACATAAATCGTTGTAGACATTATTTGTAACAATTCACTAGTTACTGGAATTTTCAGAGTTATCGTAACAGGTTGACCAACTATTGCCTCATAGGTAGGAAGTGTATGAGTATTCTTGAACAACGTGTATGATTTTTCATTAATTGAGAATCCATCAGGTACCGAGATAATAGCACATCGTGGACTGGCAAAGCAACTTGTACCTTGTGTTGATGCACCAGATGATGTCACAGTGGTATCAATTGTGAGCGCATAGGTGTTTGATACTGTGTTGTCATTTCCAGCTGCATCTGTTGCTTTATCAGCTGCAACACTTACAGACACGGTTCCATCAGAGGATCCCTTTACAACATCAAAGGTGTATGTTGTGCCAGATCCTGCAAAGTTACTTGCAGCAGGAGAACTGTCATTTGCAGTTCCGGTAACTGTGATGTCACCAACTACAAAGTTAGATGTAGACTCGCTAAACGTTGCAGTATAGCTTAATGTGGTATCAGAAACGGTATCACCGGAACTTCCTGTCGATGAAGTTATTGTTACGGTAGGAGATGTAGAATCGCCAATTGTAAATGTAGAGACCTCACCTTTAATGCCACCATGATACACAATAGCAACCGTATATGAATTCACTTTTACTACGGAGCCTCTCACTGCATAATTTGGATCATGCTCTAAACTATCTAATGCTGTAATTGTTTCACCATCAGACGAGATGGTAAATGTAGAGATGATACCCACCTGACTACTGCCATGCGCTAACGCATACGTATCTGAATCCACGTTGACTAGGGACCTACTATAAGCGTCTGCAGCCGACACATGATACCGGAAATTATTTCCCTCAGATTGTGTCTTTACTGCAGTAATGTTGCCCCCACTGTCAATTGTAACTGTCGAGATGTAGCCGCCCCCAGTACCTTGATACGATAACGCATACGTATCTGAATCCACTTGGACTAGTGAGTTCTGTCTTCCGTAAGTCGTATCATGTTCTAAAGCATCTACTTGAGTGATGTTGCCATTACTGTCAATTGTAAATGTCGTGATGAATCCATCATGAAAAGTACCAGAATGCGCTAACGCAACTGTATCTGAATCCACTTTTACTAGTGAGCCGTGTCCTTGGTCGGCTCCATTGTTCAGGTTTAAATTATTTCCCTCAGATTGTGTCTTTACTGCAGTAATGTTTCCATCACTGTCAATTGTAACTGTTGAAATCAAATTAGTATTAGATCTATCATACGCTAACGCATACATATCTGAATTCACGTGGAGTAGAGTGTTGAACATTATTGATGATTGATGGGTATCATGTTCTAAAGTATCTACTTTAGTGATGTTACCATTACTGTCAATTGTAAATGTCGTGATGAAGCCGTCCCCACCAGTACCTGTAAACGCTAACGCAACTGTATCTGAATCCACTCTTACTAGAGAGTTGTAATCGCCACGAGAACCTGTATGTTGAAGTGTATCTAATTCTGTAATGGTAGCACCATCAGACGAGATGGTAAATGTAGAAATTTTTCCTTTCCCAGTCCCTGCCTGACTTTGATACGCTAACGCATACGTATCTTCATCCACGTGGACAAATGAGTTCCATGAAGCCTTGGTCGCCATGTGTAAATTGTTTCCAAGAGATTCTGATCTTACTGCTGTGATGTCTCCAACATCAGCAAACGCCTCAGGTGGAGAATGAACTAGAAGCGAGGATGCGGCAAATAATAAGATGAATAGTCCAAGTTGACGCCTTGCAATTTTCATAGATCAGTTTTCCAGTATATCCACGTTAAAAATCTGATCAAGTCAAACGAGCCTAGAAGACTTTTTCAGGTCTGCTCGCTATTCTTAGGCGTAAATCAAATATGCTTTATATTTGGTAGATGCTTGTTTTGTCATATTGAGCAAATATAACAGTCCTACAATGTCTTCAGAAAAGTCACTGAATTATGTCATTCCAATAGCATTATTGATATTTTTTGGTGTTATCTATGCCATGACACTTAGGGCAGACAATGGATTTGTTAGTTTTATCTTAATTGGTGCTGCTTTGATAACCATTGTTTATTGGACTGGAATTATTAAAAAAATGGTAACTACAAACAAGCCAAAATTCAAATCAAGAGCAACTGAATCAAAGGACTGGGTTTATGATCTAATTAAAGGAGACGAAGAAACTGTCTTTGTTGCTGAAGTTCCAGGACCTGAAGATAAAATCATGGTTAGACTGATTGACAAAGTTCTTTACATAAGAGGCTCACAAGGATTTTCGAAAGAAGTACCAATAGAAGGTTCAAACGAAATGCAAATTTCAGACTTCAAATATAGAAATGGTGTCTTGACACTTCGAATAAAAAATCTATAGACTTTTTGCTAGTTCTAATTTTTCGGGAAGATATTTGTCTGTAATGTTTGTTAAACCATACTTTGAAAATGCTTCTAACTCTGCCTTTTTCTTAATTTTTGTAAATACTTCAAGTTCCTTTTTCCAAATTCCTTCTTGATATCTTGGATCTTTTTGTAAATCAAAACAACGCTTGATATCAGATTCTGTCATAGGTATAGTTGGTAACTTGTATTTGTCAATGTCAGTAGCCCAAACACCCATCCATTTTGCATCAGGCACTGTTAGTTCTCTTAGATGTGCAGCATTTGCAGAACCTGACTTGATTACCATAGCAATGTGCTCTCCATAGACATCACCATCAGTTAGAATTACAACTGGTAGGTTCAATTCATCATGTAATCGTTTTAACAAAGTTCTTGTTGAGCGAGGAGCCTGTCCACCTGTATTGATAATTATGGATTTGAATTTCTTATCAACTTGCTCTTCAACAAATCTAGTAAACAAACCACCTTTCTCTATGGCAATCACAAGTTCAGCACTAGTATCTACTAATTGAGCAGATGTCATGCTTGGACCAATTGCATATCCATCTGGATGAGTTGAAAGATTCTGTTTCTTTCCTTCATAACCTGGAATTGTATATTCAATGGTCAAGTCGCCAAAAATACTACTTCTCTCCTCAGGAAATACAAAGAAATCCTCTCTGGGTTTTGATAAAACCGCTTCAAGATCAACTATTATGTTATCAGATTCACCTTGATCTTCAAAGTCTACTGCAAATGCTTGTGATGAATAATAGACGTCTCTTAGTGTTGATGATTTCTTTTCATGCGTTAATTTATTGGCAAAAAATGCAAGCCACAACAATTGAGTAAAGGAACGTAATTGTGAAGTGTTTCGGGCGCTTCGTAATGAGGTATTTGTTCCAAGTACATATTGCCTTAGTTTCTTGTCATACATTATATTACTAATAGAACGATTTGGAATCGAAAATTTTGGAAATTGCCCACTTTCAAGATCTTCATAAACCTGTGCCCCATGTTTCTTAAGAATCTCAATCAATTCTTTTGATTTGTCTTTTTCAGGTTTTTTATTCTGTTTTTTCTTCAATTTTTGCCTCCTCTCCCATATTAGTTTCCTCTCTAATCATTTTATCATATTTTGGTTCCTTCTTATTTCCTGATAGTTCGGTACAAAACTGAGCAATAAGTGGTAGGTATTTTGAATAAAGATTAGCTCGTTTTTTTGCCATTTCTGCTTTTCCTTTCTTTGACATGTAACCTGAAAGTTTTCTTGAAAGGAATTGTAATGCAAGACGCAGTTCCTTTTCTATCTCTGGTCTGTCTGCAACATTTTCTTTCCCTACAGTTTTGTATGGAACTCTAGTTGAACAGATGTGTGAGACAATGATGAGTGGTGCTGAATCACTTTTCACCTTATATCTATTCCAATCTGTTTCTTTAACAACTTTTAGTACAACATCACTTCCCTCATCATATAACAATGGTATTCTGTTTGCGAATCTATAGACGGTGGTACCACGCGATTGAATATTTCCTCCGTATGCAATACCCATCTCTATAACAAATGGAAATCCAGAGTATGCTGAAGCGGTTCTTTGAACTACCGCACTAAAATCAGGCTCGAATCTTCTCTCAATGCCTTTTTCAAGAGGAGTCGCCCCCAGTGGTGCCAAGCATGTAGGGTCAGGTGATCTAAATCCTTCATAGGTTTGTAACGCATCACTTAGTTTGACTAGTTCCTGATCTGTCATATTTCCGACTCTGGTTTCAGGTTTGAATTTGGCAAATTTACAAAATTCAACAGCCGCTGTTGGTCCAACACGTTGAAATCTTTTTGTTAAAAAGTGAGTAAGAGATTCACCTTGAACTGTATTTGCTAATTGCTTATAGTAATGACTTTCAACATCCATGTCAGCTACAAGAGTTTGGGAAGTACTATAATCCCAATATACTAATTTATTATTTCGAAGATCTACATCTTCAATTCTAACTCTTTGTAGTTTTTCAAAATCAGCTTCAAGAAACGACATTAAGGCTAGCACAACACGAACAGGTCGTGTTAATGACTTCCATTTCTTTTCAGTTTTTTTCATTATGTCACTATAGGTGAACTTCTTTTTTGACATACCAAGTTCCTTTCTAACTTTCTCAATCATTTTATCATCTACGTTTGGAATTTGATAATGCGTGTCAACTAACATTCTACGAATTGTTTCAACATCAATTCCATATGGATGAGGAGCAATGATTGTTGGTGCAGGAGGCATGGAACGAATTATTGCCTTATGATGAAACTTTTCGCCTTTTGGATCATTAAAGGTTATAGTTGCATATGGTGTGATCAAAGAAGTCTGGTATACATAATCACGAATCTTTGTTCCTGCTTTTGAATAATCACCATCTAAACAGATACTAACACTTAATCCTCGTTCAGTACTAGATTTTTCATCTTTCTTTAAGATGACTGGTTTATTTTTTTGTATGTCTAAAAGCATCTCAAAATCATTTCTAATCTTTCCATCTGAATTACTCTTTACTTTAACAGGTTTGTTTGTAGTAATCTGTCCATATAATATTGCCATAGTTGCACCCAAGCCAAACATACCACGTGCTTGTTTAAGACCAAACTTTGATCCGTACAGAACAGTCCCAAAAGCTAGAGGAACGTGTTTTGGAGGAATTCCAGGACCGTTATCCTTTACAGTCAAGATGTATTGTTTTGGATCAGGCTTGTCTGGATTTACCGCCTTTATTGTCATCTCAATATTAGGAAAAACACCACTATGATCACAAGCATCAAGAGAGTTTTCGACAAATTCACGCACGGCAGTATATAATGAACGTGTAGGATTGCTAAACCCTGCAAGATCACGATTACGATAAAAAAATTCACTGGGGGATATTTGATTAAATTGTTCTTTAGAAGACATCCTGATCTTCCCATATCTTTGCTTTATCTGCTTTCTCTCTTCTTCTGGCAGATTCTAGTTTTGTATAAACTGGTCCATGCATACTTCCATTTGATAATGATGAAATTGCATCAACTGCAAGTCTTAATTGATTTGGTTCACCAATAATGGCTACAGTTCTTCCATAGACAGTGACAGATGCATTAGTTAAATTTTCTATATTCAATCTTGCTTTTCCTCCCTCTCCAATTATCCTTCCCTTAATTCTTTCAATTTGATCTGTAGATTTTCCAACAAACTCACGTAAATCAATTACATGTAAACTGTTTTCACCTTTGAGTAATCTAAGTGAAATTTCTGGGGAAAAACCTCTTCCAATTGCTGTGATAATTTCTACTGCTTTAAATGGTTCAAAATTCTCACTAATTTCTTCAGATTTAACGATGACTTGTCCACCATCACTATCAATATCTAATTTTACAGAACATTTGTCTTCAATAATTTTTTTTGTTTTACCAGATTTTCCAATCAATGCACCTATCCTATCATTAGGTATTCTAATTAATTTCTCAAAGCTCATTTTATTATCCTCTCAAAAACATCATCTGGATTCTCAACAACTAGTCCTCTTTTTACAAAGAAATTACTGATATTATTAATGTCTCTTTTTAAAAAATCAGTAGAATGAGGATGTTCTAAATCAACTGCTGAGCCAAGATCAAATAATTTTAGACCATTTTCTGTTTTGAAAATATTATATTCAGAAAAATCACCATGTACAAGATTTGCCCTTTCATACAGGTCAGATATAATTTTTAAACTCTGATGATAATCCTCCTCAACAACATCGGATTCAAGTAGGTTTTTTTCAGGCCTACCATTATTTCCAACAAATTCCATCACAAGTACATTTTTTGAAATATGTATTGGTTTAACTACATTTATTCCACAGTCATAGCATTTTGAAATATTCTGAAATTCTTTTCTAGCCCAAAGATATACCAAATTTTTTGTACCTTTTTTGATCTTTTGAAATCTAGGATCTCCAACCAAATATTGTGATCTATTTTTGAAGTTTGAAGTACTAGTCAGGTATACTTTTAGTGCAAGATCTGATTCATCTGGACCAACCGCCCAAAATAATACTGATTCTTTTCCAGATTTTACTACTCCATTAACATATGAAATTATTTTTGATTTAATTAGATCATATAAAATTAAAACGGTTGTTTTATCTAAGACCTCATTTATGACTTTGTTCTTCTTAAATCCATCATCTAAACTTCTTTTTTTATGCTTTTTAGATAATTGAGAATTTATTTTGGATTCAATTTTTTTATCGGTGTTTTCATACAATGAATCTACTTGATATTACCATGTAAAATTCATTTCTAAGAGATTAGAAATCCCTTGGAATGTGGCCGTTATCTTTAAGCCAATCAACCTGTGGAAGAGTAAACCTCCAAATTATATCTCCACGTTCATCCTGTTTAAAATCCCATGGGGCAATAACAACAATATCATTATCCCGAATCCAAATTCTACGTTTAAGTTTTCCACGTATTCTTCCTCGACGAGTTACCTCATCAGTACATTTTACTAAAACTTGATCACTGCCAAGAAGTTTTATTACACGGCCATAAAGTTCGCCTTCTTCTGCAAGCTTTATTTCTTTTAATGCACTCTCGTTTAGTACTTTTCGTTTTCCCATACTACAAACTAGAAAATTTTGTATATAATTGTGGTGGTTACATTTTGATAATTATTAAGAATGGAACATCATCAATTAGTTTGACACTTTGTTGTGATCCAAAACCTAAATTTACTGAAAGATTAACTGATTCTTTTCCAACTAGATTGATGTTATTTGATTTTTTTAAGAGCTCTTCAGCCTCATTTTTTTCAACAAATTCATTATGATAATAATTTTTATTAATTTTCATTACTGTTTTACCATCTGAAATTGTTTTTCCTAGTAATCCAGAATCACACATATTTAACATGGTATTGCCGTTACGTGAAACAATTTTTACCGAGTATAACATTATGCGTATTTGCCTTTGATTGTAGATTTTGCCCCACATGCTTCACAAATCAAAAATGATATTCTGCTAGCTTTTTCAACTTTTGTATCTGGACTATTACAAGTTGGGCATTCAACATAATCTTTTAAGTAAATTTTGAATAACCTAGTAAAATCATCTGGATCACGTCTGCCAGTAAAAATAGCCTTTTCACCTACACGCTCCGCAGGCACAGCAAATTCTTTAGAAAGATATTGTAATACTATGTTAGTATCACGGCGAAGTGCTTTTGGAAAATCACTAAAATTTCTAAGTACTGTTTTTTTTCCTTCCCAAGTAACTTCAACAGGTGGTAATTCAAAACGATTATCTGTTTTTACATTAGAAATATTTTTTTCAATACGTTTTAGAAGTGACTCATAGTCAGATTTTGTCATATACATAGATGTGAACAGATGCCCCTATATGGGTTTGGTTGAAATAAAGAGTTTCCTATGGTTTACCAATTCTGAAAACATTGGTTCCACATTCTGGGCAAACACCCTTTACAGCTGGTCTTCCATTTTTTAGAGTTGTTTCTTGTGCATCTTTTATTTCTCTTTTTTCTCTACATTTTACACAGTATGCTGTTGTCATTATACAAAAACACAAATCTTCTTCTATTTAGAAAGAGTCTGTAAATAATATTTAACTTCAGGATAGATGGATTTGATTTTTTATATATGTAAAATGCTCAAAATCGGAAAAAAAGTTAAATTCATTACAATTTTTGAGTAATTTTAGTAATTTCTAATTAAAAAAATAAAATGCCTTCCAAAAGTAGTTTAATATTATAATGATATCTGTCATGGTGATATGGCATCAAAAAAAGGTATTATTATTACAGCAATAATTTTAGCTGCTATTACTGGTGCCAGTTTTATGATTTGGCAAATTCCTACAGAACTATCAATGACTGTAGTTGTGTCGGATTTTGAATCACACATTGTTGGAATAGATGAGCGCTTCAAAATAATCTCTAATGCTCTAGATGAATCATTTACAGAAATGATTAATGGTGAAATAACACCAGATGAGTATATTTCAATTGCTGAAATTTCATCAACACAAATTAATTCACAAATAATTGAATTAGTTGAAAGTGAAGCTACAGATGAATGGTTAGACAGTTATTTGAATAATTTAGAATCTTTAAGAGCATATAATTCGTATATTAGAGAAACAATAGTGTTGGCAAATTTACTTAATGATGATTATACAATGTCTGATAAAGAAGACATTTTGACAAAAATATCTCTCCTAAAACAAGAATCTATAGACTATGGACAGATGTCAGTATCGACTAGGCCATGACTAAAATACTAAAACTACTAGTTTCAATAGTTGGAAATCGTTAAATGATAATTTTACTATAATTATCTGTGTCTGAAACAAAAAAGTTAGAAAAAGATATCAAATCTACATCTGCCTCAAAACTACTAGTAATCTGTGTAGACAGGGATGATGATGTTGGTAAAAAAGGTGGTATTGCAACACCAGTGGTTGGCAGAGATGAATGCATCAATGCAGCACAGCGCCTAGCATTAGAAGATCCTGAAGATGCAGATTCAAATTCAATATTTTATGCAGTTAAGACATATGAGGATTTAGTTAGCAAAGGATATGATGTCCAAGTTATTACTGTAGCAGGTGTACACAAACGAGGAGTTCAAGCAGATGAAAAGATTGTTTCAGAAATTAAATCAGTCTTAGAAAAATTTAACGCAAATGGTGCAGTAATAGTTTCAGATGGTGAAGATGATGAAATGGTCATACCAGTTATTCAAAATGTGATACCTGTTGTTTCGGTACAAAGAGTAGTAATGCAAGTAAGTCATACTATTGAACACTCGTATGCAGTTTTTGGTAAATTTTTGAAAATGATAGTTTATGATACAAGATATTCAAAATTCTTTTTAGGAGTACCAGGAATTTTATTATTAATTGGTGGGATTGGAACAGTTGTTGGTTATACTGCAGAAATTTTTGCAGTATTAGTTAGTATACTAGGTGGTGCATTCCTAATTAGAGCATTTGATATAGATAAAGCATGGTCAAGTTGGGCAAAACCGACACCGACAGGATTTATTCGAATTTTTACTTTAGTTACAGGTTTAATTCTAATATTAGCATCTATTCCAGCTGGAATTACAACAATCTATTCTAACACTCAGTTAATAGATATTAGTTTTGTAACTGCAATTTCAAATCAACAAATTGTTGGACAGTTCCTCACTGGTATGTTACCATTTTTGTGGATGGGACTTGGAACAATTGCAGCAGGATTGTTAGCAAGTAATTGGTTAAACAGAAAACTAAAGCACATCAGTGATGTTCTTAGAATAATTGTTTTGGCTGCATTATATCCAACTGTGGCTCAATTTGCAACAATTCTAACAACAAATGAAAGTTCATTTACATTAATTCCACCATTACTAATTGGTGCTGCAATAACACTGATATCAGCCACGTTACTATTCCGTAGGTATAGGAAGAAAGGTGGCGGTCAAATATTAACGGAGTAAAAGACGTAGCACTTCATTTGTCAGGTCTGTATAGCATATATACAAAAAGACTTGAAAATGAGATTCTAAGAGGTGATATGCCCAATCATATAGCCATAATTTTAGATGGTAACAGAAGATGGGCAAAGAGAAACCTTTCTGTTAATGAAGATGGACATTTTCATGGAGCAGATGCGGTAGAGAATCTTCTTGATTGGTGTGAAGAATTTAATATCAAGATAATAACATTGTACGTTCTATCAGCCGAAAATCTTGAAAGACAGAATGATGAATTAGACCATCTCTACGAATTGATTAAGACACGATTGGAAAAATTATACAGTGATCCTAGAATTCATAGAAATAAAATGAGAGTAAAAGCAATAGGTACAGTAAACTTGCTGCCAGACTCTATTCAAGATGTATTACAAAGACTAGACAATGTAACAAAAGACTATGATAGTCATTTTTTGAATATTGCTATAGCATATGGGGGACAAAATGAACTTGTTGATGCTGTTAAAAAAATTGGGGACCAGATACAAAAAGGAAGTCTAGAATCTAAGAATATTACTAAGGAGGTAATTGAATCAAACCTATACACATCACACTTACCTCAATCATCACCTGATATGATTTTACGGACATCAGGTGAAAAAAGAATGAGTGGTTTTTTACTATGGCAAAGTGCGTACAGTGAATTGGTATTTTTAGATATTTTTTGGCCAGAATTTAGAAAAATTGATTTAATGAGAGCAATTAGGACATTCCAAAAAAGAAAAAGACGTGCTGGCAAATAGTTATACAATAAATACAACATCATAAAACATCATAAATGCAAAAGGAAGTATCTGCAGGAATTGTTTTGTATAATGATGATAATGATGAAGTGCAATTCTTAGTACTAAAATATCCTGGTGGTCACTGGGATTTTGTTAAAGGTAAAATGGAAAATTCTGAAGAACCTAAACAAACCGCTATTCGAGAAACAAAAGAAGAAACTGGAATTATTGATGTAGAATTTATTGATGGATTTAATGAAGAAATATCATATACTTTCTATGTTAAAAATGAAGAAATTGATAAAAAAGTTATTTTTTATCTGGGAAAAACAAAATCCACTGAAATTGTACTATCTCATGAACATCTTGATTTTGCATGGCTTAATCTTAAAGATGCAATGGACAGAATAACATACGAAAATGCAAAAATAGTTCTAACAAAAGCAAATAATTTGTTACAAAGTGGAATCTAAGGCAAGTTGTTTTGCAGTTTTTTTAGGATTTTTAGAATTTAAAATTGTTCTACCAACAATTAAAAAATTAGAACCAAGTTTTTTGGCTTTTGATGCATTTCCACCTTGAACTCCTACGCCTGGAGAATAAATGTCAAGTTTATTCTTAGTGTTCTCTTTACAGAATTTTATAATATTAGGAAAAGTTGCACCTACAATTATCCCATCTGTTTTATTTTTTCTTGCCCACTCTAAAAATAACTGATATAAAGGAATCTTTCTAGTCTGATTTTTTTGCACTATATCAAGTTCATATGAAATTCGTGCCTCGGGTGCACTCATATGGCAAAGTGAAATAACACCTTTGTTCTGTTTATGTGAATTTTCAACTAAATTCTTTAAACTTTTTGGACCCATAATTGGATTTACAATTACAGCATCAAAATTTAGATCCCAGAGATTCTGTGTAGTAACTAAATTTGTATTTCCAATATCATTTAATTTGATATCAGCAATGCATTGTAATCCATGTTGATGTGCAGTTTTATTAATTCTAGATATTTCTTTTTTTCCAAGTTGTAAAAGAAGATGGAAATTAAATTTTAATGCACAAATATGTTCATGTAATGTTTTTATATTTTGTATAGTTTTTTGTTCGAGTTTTGGTGTTCTACTATCATAATCATTTGCAAGAATGATCGAGCTTTCTTTAGCAGCCTTTTTTATACGTTCATTGAATTTGGCCATAATCGACCATTGGATGTGCTTCTTTTAACTTTATTATTTTGATATACGAATAACCATGTTCGCCTGTGTGTTCAACAAATTGTGGTTCAGAATTTTTTGTCGTGGCATACTTTAAAAATGGTTTTTCTGGTTCGTTGTTTAAAGTTACATGACAGAAATAGGATGGGCCATCTTCATTAAAATTCAAAAATACTCCTATAAACCATTTTTCCTTATATGGAAATGCAAATAATGGGAATGGGGCTTCATCAAAGCCATAACTTAGTTTAGCTAGACTTGATACATCCTCAAGCTCAATTGGATGGTATTTTTCCTGAGAAACAGTTTCATCTGGTCTTAACGATGTGGGAAGTGATTTTATCTTGATTACAGGCGAATATAATTTAGAATTATCAACTGTAGAATTAACCAAGTCTAATTGCTCTTTTCCGCCAATTTGTCCGTAGCTTAGAAAATGACCAATATTTTCAATAGGTGTGTAATATATTACTGGTTTCTCTTTTAACAAATCCATCTGTACGGATAATACTTTTTTTCCTTTATGCTCATGTAAGAATGAAACTCTAGGCATTCTTTCTAATGCACATACTAATCTTGTAAATTCCAAAGGTGAACTCAATTGAATATAGTTTGGGAGTTTCTCCATGCAAGATATTAAAAAAAATCCAAATTAAAGCTTAACCCTACAAAACTACGTGCGTAGATCTATAACGTCAGTAACACCAGGGCCTGTCCCAATGAGCGTAACTTTCACGCCTAATTCTTTTTCAATTTTTTTGATGAATGATTTTGCGTCTTCATCTAATTCATCATAAGATGTAATTCCTGCACAGTTTGGAAATCTAACATCAAGTTTTGTAATGGAAATTTGATTTGCACTGCTTAACATTACTGCACGCTTGGCTAATCCAAAATCGAATTCAGCTGCACGCCTAAGACGTCCAGTAACAGTTCCAAACTCTTCCCAACCTTTTGCTGATGTCTCTTCTTCACTTAATTCTCCAGGCATAGGACCAGTTCCAACACGAGTAAGATACGCTTTGAAAACGACTATTACATCATCGACTTTTTTTGGACCTATGCCTACATCAGCACATATTCCTGACGCAGTGACATCCTTTGTTGTAACGAAGGGATAAGTACCATGCCATAAAGAAAGATGCGTTCCTTGTGTTCCTTCGATTAAAACATTTTCATTCCTATCTAATGCAGAATTAACTTCAAGTGGGACATCAGTTAGATATGACTCTAATTCATCAATTTCTTTTGCCATTTTGAGAGTACGCATAGCTCGTTCTGCATTTGCAGGACCTGTTCCAGAACCAGTACTCCCAATTTTCTCTTTTAATCTACCTTGTGAGTCAGCTTCTCTATGTGACTCCTCAATTATCCCACAATTATAATCTAAAAACGCCCTTCCTTCAACATCAAAATCGTTTATCTCTTTTAGTAGTACAGAAGGATTTACTACAACACCTGGTCCAACCATAACTTTAGCATCTTTATTTAGAAATCCACTTGGCAGCATTCTAACTTTGTATATTTTGTCTCCATCCTTGATAGTATGTCCAGCATTAGGTCCTGCTCCACCTCTAACAACTATTGATGGTTTATCATGTAAAGCAAGATATGAAATAATTTTTCCTTTACCCTCATCTCCAAAAAAACCGCCTATTACTACAGTTGATGGCATAATACAAATTCAAAGCTTCGCGTATTTAATCTATCTACCAGTTAGTGTTATTATGAAGTTACAAAAGATCTCATTATGACAGAAGATAATTTTGCTGGAAATATTATAGTAAATCTTGCAAGTCTGCCTGATTTTCTCAGAACACCCATACTTAAAAAAAGAATGATGGAGTTTTTTTCTATGAGTAATTCTGAAAAGGAGGAAATCATCATTAATGCACTGGAGGCAGGACCTACTATACCATTTCCAAACTTTGCGAAGCTTTTCAAAACATGGCTAGAAGTCCTTTGTACTGTTACAGAAGAGAATAGATGTGATATGTTTGCAAATTACTTCAAACAAATCATCAAGTATCCCCAAAAAATAATTTTGTTCAACTTAGATGGAATTTTTGAAATTTTTTTGAGTCTTGAGTTAGAAAAACAAGATATTCTAATAAAATCTATAAAAAATACTTATGATAGATTAGATAAGGAGTCTAAAAGAAGAATGCTTCTGTTGACTCCAGATAGTTCAAAAAGGCTTTTTGGTTTTTAGCCAGATTTTTCTTCAGGATTTCTATTATCCTCGTTTGAATAATCAATATAATCACCCTCTGGAGTCATCACACCAGCAAAGATCTTTTCATGTTTTCTTACTACTTTCCGATGATCTGCCAAAGACATATCAAGATGCATTTCATTCATTACCATAATTCTCATTTCTTTCCATTCTTCCCAACATTTGTTACATAAAGGATATTTCTCAGCTTGTGGCTCTAGCTGCTCAGAATCGGGAATTTCTATCTTACATTTAGTACAAATTCTTGACATTAGAGATATCTGAATAATCTTTCAATTTATCTCTTATTGGTAAATACAATAATACTAAAGCACAGTAAAAGTGATATGAAAATTAAATGCCCAAAATGTAAAGAAGTCGCTGAATTAACACCAGATTTTTCATTTGTCACATGTACAAAGTGTGACTTTGATATGACTTATGGAGAATATGTTAAATTTGTTGCACATAATGATTTAGCATATTCAGATATTTTGGGTGATTACACAGGAAGTACAGAGGGTGAAACTGCCGGTACACTTGATGATTGGGAAGATTAGTCTATAAGACTTAATTAATTTCAAAAAAAGAGTTTTTGCAGATTGGAACTATTTCTTGAAGGAATTTTGAATTTAATTGGGTTCATAATTGGATTAATTATAGGTAGTTTTTCATATATTGGTTATAAGAATACTGGAAGTCCAGTATTATTTAGATTAACAATTGCATTTTTTGCAATAGGAATCGGTTTTGGAATAATTTGGTCTGCATATATTACAAATGAATTGATTTTTGAAGAAGAAAAAATTAATCGTGGGATACAAGCACTAGGATTAGGTATACAAACAATTGGTTATTTTTTTATTGCATTTTCTCATACAATAAAATCATTCTTTCCAAAATCACGTTACTTTAGATCAGTTGGAATTTTACCATTGTTCTTTTTATCAGCTATGAACATAGAACACATCATTAGAGCATTTTCCTTTATTTTGTTAGTTTATGGTGCAATCGAAACTTTTGTTTCATACATGGAAGGAAAACAAAAAGGCACGTTAGCTGTTGGTACAGGATTAGCATTATTAGCATTTGGGGAATTTATTGCATGGTACTCATTAATATTCCCAGAATCAGCACTTTATTCAATATCGATAGTAATTAAAATCGCAGGATTATTGTCTTTATTTATTCCAGTTTCAAAATTACCCCTTAAGAAAATAAAATTTGATGATGATCTGGATGAAGAATAATAGTAAACTGTGCGTAAAATAAAATATCTGAACAAAGTCAAAATCTTTTACGTAAAAAGTTTAGAGGATATTCATTACAAGATCAAATACTTCAGATCTTAGATTGGTATAGATGGTATCTTATCGATCTAAAATGGAAATTATTGGGGATATTTTAGTATCTGCTCAAGAAAAAACCGTCGAATACGATGGTGCATCAATCATGCACTTAATCAGACATGTAAATATTTCACATAGTAGACTTTCTAAAATTCTAAGTAATTTAGTTTCACAAGGATTACTAGAACAAGTTAACTCTGATCGTGCTTACAAATATAGGATTAGTGTTGTGGGTAAAGATTTTCTTAGTGAATATAAGAAATTTAATAAATTTACAAGTGATTTTGGCTTGACAATTTAAGCATTAATTCAATAACATAATAATTATTAAAAATACATGAAGTATATGACCAGGGTCTCATGTGATAATAACGGTATACAAATTTCCCTAGAATCAATTAGAAATGGGGGTGTTCTAATATTTCCTACAGACACAGTTTATGGAATAGGCTGTGATCCATATAACAAGGAAGCAGTGAATAAAGTGTATAAAATCAAAAATCGTAATAAGGCAAAAAGTCTTCCAATTTTAGGATATTCAAAAGATGAGTTAGAAAAAATTGTTGAATTTGATGAAACCGCAATAAAAATAGTTGAAAAATTTTGGCCTGGTCAATTAACAATAGTTTTACCAGTTAAAGATAAAAAATTAAAAGAATCAATGTGTGCCACAAATAAAATTGCCGTAAGAGTACCAGACAATGAATGTATTTTATCACTGCTTAAGCAGTGTAAACTGATTATTGGAACTAGTGCAAACCTTTCTACAAAAGATTCATTTGTAGATCCTGAATCATGTGCCAAATCAGTAAGTGGATATGACATATTTCTAGATGGTGGAACACTTGAAAGTTCAGGGGAATCTACTATTATTGAGATAGTAAATAAAGAAATTAAAATTATAAGGAAAGGAGTTATTTCTCAAGATGAATTATTTTCTATAGTTTGAAGTTAATAATCACATGCCAAAGAAATCTAGAAAAACAAACAATTGATGAAGTAAGTACATTTTTAGATGAATTTGGTGATCCAAATTCAAAAGTATCTAAAACAAAATTTTCAGGTATAATTCAAGCTTATACTTCACTTGATACTATTGAGGTGATAACTAAGATCAGGAAAAAAATTTCAGAAGAACCATGGTTGATTAGATTTTGTTCTAGATTAATTCCAATTCAGAGAGAATGTGAATCCAATCTAAAGACGATAAGTGATGAAATTGGGAAAATGACTTCATGTATGAACATGGAACAGAGTTATAGGATCACCATAGAAAAGAGAGATTCACAAATGAAGTCAAAGGATATTGTATCACAAATTGCTGATTTGATTCCAAATAAAGTATCATTAGAAAATCCTGATTGTGAAATTGTAATTCAGGTAATGGGAGAAACAACAGGAATCGGAATTCTGCCAAAAAATTCTATCTTAAGTGTGAATCGTGAAAAGCGTTTAGGCTCATGTTAGTATAGAAGATCTTTCTACGAGGAGATCCTCTAGTGAAAAATTAGAATCAATTGAATCAATATGCTTTTTAGAAATTTTAAAATATTTTTTTAAAAAATGCGAGTTATCAACTCTTAGTGGTGTATTATTAATACCATCATTGAGTTCATTATGTAACTTTTCTAATAGACTTTTTTTACCAATTGCAATTATACAAAAGCTAGATTTAGAATTAAGCCCAGCCTTTTCAATTGCATAGTTAATCTGGGTAGTTCCTGCAAAGCGTAATAAAATGTCGGTTTCTAATTTTTTTGAGAGCATAGTTTTGTGTTTTTTTGCTAAAAGTGATAATGAAATTATTTTTTTGATATGTGATTTGTTAAGTAAAAATTTTGATGATATTGCTTGAATTACTAAATTTGGAAACTTCATTCTTAATTTATTTAATGATGTGTTATCAAAAGTGAAAGTTTTTTTCATTTCAAATATCTCTATATTAGTAGAAAATAGTTTTAGCTGTATTCTTGATGATGTGCCACCATGTATAATTGGAATTATGTTAATTACGTCATTGTCATTAAGAATTGTTTCATTACCATTAAGAGCTGAAGAATCAATCCCATTCACTGCAATCAATAAATTCTTTCCATCAAAAGATGTAGTACTTTCTGGTTTTGTACTAATTAGATATTCAATTAATTGATTAATTGTAATATTGCTCTTCTCAAGTATCATCTCATCAGTATCAAATGATTTCCTTGCGCCACCAGTAAATTTTACAGTAATCATACAAATCATAATTCTATTTTAAATAATTATTTTTTGATTTATACTTTTAATCTATTTCTCTACATCATCAAGAACTTCTTCAGCTAGTGTTTTCTCTGCTGCTGGTTCTGCTGCTGGTTCTGCTGCTGGTTCTGCTGCTGGTTCTGCTGCTGGTTCTGCTGCTGGTTCTGCTGCTGGTTCTGC
>ENA-UPTF01000941-UPTF01000941.1-marine-metagenome-genome-assembly--contig:-NODE-941-length-19370-cov-2.845125_pt1 | contig 19370 bp, 16 predicted proteins | sample MGYA00238166_ERZ767019 | MGnify/ENA primary metagenome ERZ767019 (study PRJEB28930, sample SAMN06266391) | marine metagenome | isolation source: Sea water from 250 m depth | place: Atlantic Ocean | study... | reverse complement strand
ATCTCCTCGTCCGTGTACACACGGCCATGTGTAAGAGGCATCTTGTTAGCTTCTTCATAGTTGAATGCTGTCGCCACAGCACCACCACGAATCAGTTTCGTAGGCGTACGCCAAACATGCGAAGGCATCCAGTTGTAACCAAATACGGGAATACCTGCCCGGGCAATGTTTCGTACCGTCGTGATCATGTTGTCAACTTGCTCATCACGTTTCGGCCCGTTCAGCATGATGTGGTCATAAAATTCAATCGGCACATTTTCAAGGGCCGAAAGCTTCATCCCGTAGTTCTCTACATTCCTGCGAAGATTTACCAGGTCGTGCAACGCCCAGGTCCCGTTAATCGAGGGCAAATGTTCAGTGCTGGGGACAATATCAACAACACCCAGTTGTTGTGCATATTTCATCGACTCTGCAGTCGGAATGATATTGCTTCCGAATCCTGGTCTCATGTTCTTCTCCTGCTCAACGGCATTGAAATAAATTCACGAAATATGACTCTGACACATACCCTAGCACTGTGTTATATAGATCGTTTTTGTTCCATGCATGTAAGCCATTAGATTGACTGTTGAGGCTTACGAAAATTATCAATATTCACTATACGGCCTGAATGCGTTTTATGAGGTCCATTAGCCGATCGTCGTCAAGTGGATCAACCGACCCATCGATAGAGACCCGGTCTGCGTATCCCTGGCGACGTCTAATTTCACTAGGCAGGGAATCAAACGTTCCGGTTACAACGAACTCCCGTACGACGTCTAACGGGACGATACCGGGCATTTCATCCCATCTGTTAGTGACCGACATTTGATGTAAATCGTGCCCCAAATCTTCCTGGCCGTGTATTTCGAATACCTTCTTGTAAGTCCGTGTAGAGCCATAAAACGCCACTCGCTTTCGTAGATTCAAAAGCATTTCTTCCAGTCTTAATTCTGAGTCTGCAAATGCCATCATCCCTCCAGCGGCTACTTCTATCTGCGACAAGTCTCTACCAGCCTGCTGGGCACCCAAGGCAAGATTGGGCAAAGTAACCTCTCGCACGTACTTTTCAGTAGTAAAAGAATGCGGAAGTAATCCATCAGCTACCCGCCCCGCAACACGCGTCATAGCAGGATTGACTGCTGCAAGGAAAATTTTCGGAAACGGAACTTCAATAGGCCCGGCGTTAAAAGCCGGAGGACAGAGGGTAAACTGGTAATGCTCACCTATGAACGGCACTAATTTTCCAGTCTGGAATGTCTCCCACACGGCACGTATAACTTGAATGTACTCCCGCATACGCTTAACAGGAGATCGCCACGGACCAGTGCTAAAACGCCGTTCGTTATGACCTTTTACCTGAGAACCAAGACCGAGAGAAACCCGCCCCGCAGTCATTCTCTGCAACTCCCATGCCATCTGTGCCGTCACAAACGGACTACGAGGAAATGCGATCATCACAGACATTCCAACTTCGGCACGCGTGCTTGCGTGAGCAGCTAGTGTCCATCGCATCGTTGCTTCGTGCCGGAGCTCTCCAGTCGTCATCACGTCATACCCGAGACGCTCAAGCCTATGAACCTCTGATGGAACAACATCCAGTAATCCCTCGCCGTATCGACCAACTACTTTCACTTACATTCCTCTTTTGATTTCCACAAAACGATTCCCAAGATGTAATTTACGACCAAAAATTATTCCTAAACACATTCAAATATCAGTGCATTGTAGATAAAAATACGGCCAAACAATGCCCACAAAATGACAGCGCTCACTCAGTCAACGTTTCTCTAAAAGTGTAATGTTGACTCGAATTTCTACATCAATTCATCGACCCGCCATTCATTCCACCTACCACCTAGAGGAATAAGACATTGACCAATCCAAGTCAAAGCCAAAACATAAGACACTCAAATAGGCTAGAAGACCGGGTCGTAGCGATCACTGGGGCAGGAAGCGGAAATGGGCGCGCCAGCGCATTTCGAACCGGACGGGAAGGCGCATCCTTATATATCAGCGACATTAACGCCGAACTACTTGAAGAAACCCTCGGAGATCTAAAATCCGAGGGCATAAATGCTGCTGGCGGTGTTTTTGATGCTGCAAATATTCAGGATGCACCACGATTCGTTTCCGAAATAACAGACGCTTATGGACGACTGGATGTCTTAGTAAATAATGCCGGGGCCGTGAAGGTTGAACCGTTCCCGGAAGTCTCAGAAGAAAATTGGGACTGGACCATGAACCTGAACCTCAAAGGTGCGTTTTTTATCATGCAGGAAGCAGCAAAACCCATGATGGAACAACGCTCCGGCAACATTGTGAATATCGCCTCCATTGCTGGAACATTTGGTGGACCTACCTCATCTCCACCCTACGCTGCTGCTAAGGCCGGTCTGGTCAACCTCACTACGGTAGCTGCAGCCAGCCTGGCCCAATATGGGGTCAGGGTTAATGCTATCGCCCCGGGGATCATCAACACGCCATTTCATGCACCAGTGGACCTAGAAATCGGGCAGAAACAACTTGGACTAGATCCAGGTGACCACATCCACACCAGAGTAGACCTGATCCCACTTGGGCGGCTGGGAGAGCCTGAAGACGTCGCAGCCACCGTTGCATTCCTAGCCAGTGACGATGCCGACCATATTTCAGGAGAGACGATCACCGTCGCAGGTGCAATGCGAAGTCTCTAGATAGAACCATCCTGTATCAAACTGCACCTTCCGGAGCGGGTTTATAAGCGTTTTGCAAAGTGCGAAGATCAAACTCTGCAGGTTTTTCACCCATCGCAAACTCGTAAAGAGCCGCTTTGAATATACCTTCCAGCGCTTGAACTGTGCACAAGGCTAAGCCAACAGTCAGAACTCCGACTACCATCCCTGCGGTTCCCGATACCATCCCAACCAAATAGGCTGGCAACAAACCAACTACCACGGCCAAGATGTAAACGATCATGAATCCAAACGAAGCTGTTATTTGCCTACCCCAGGTTTTTCTAACTAATCCTGAGGATCGTTTTATAGCTCCGAATGGCCCGACATTTTCTGAAACAAGAATCGGTATAACGAAAAACGTGAGGAATTCCCAAATACCACCGATCATGTCGATAACGATACGTGCGATGGCATTTCTTTGATTAGCGCGGAGTAATTGGAGAATTAAGCCCACAGTCGCCGCAATAATGGACCATCCCAACAACGTATGAATATGTGCTAAAGCGTGTGCCAGTCCAGATGATACGTTGGGATCTCCGCCTCTTAGCCGCTCGAGCGCTGCAGAAATCAAGGCGGCATTGAAAAATATAACCACGAAATAGGCACTAAAAAAAGCCAGGACATACAATGCCGCGTCCATCCCTGTGGTCGTCGCTGTCTCAGAATCTAAACGTTCGAGCGATCCGGTCATGGATGCAATACCAAAAAATACGCCCAAAACCACTATAAGACCAAGGACGGTGAAAACTGGAAAGAGTAGTAATTCCCTGTCTTTCATCAAAACGCCCCAGCTCATTTTCATCAATGAAAACGTATGGCCTATCGTTGCAAACATCTAAGTCTCCTATTACCGACCTGACACAAAAACGGTTGGTCCACTGCTTGCTTACATTTGCTCTTCTCTATTTATATACACGATGTCCGACTGCAATTTATACCCATTTTTTGATCGATTCTCGTACATTATGAGCAAGGTTCGCGAGAAATTGACCTAGCAGCCCTAATTCACCAATACTGAAAAAATCTCACAACTCAAGCATAATGTCGCTAACGAGGAGATTTCATATGAACCGATTCATCTCAATTTCGTTTTTATCGATCATTGCTTTGGCGTTCGTCACATTGGGTACTGCAATTGCCTGTGGCGGCGAGAATTCGGATGAGGCAGCTATCCCGCGTATTTACGACCCAGGTAAAACGCTAACTATCGAAGACCTGCAGGCAGTCGGTTTCAAAAAATCAAAAACATACGACGTCGAGGGACTAGTCGGGGCCGACAATGCATACTACGGCTTTTGGGGCCCAGACCCTTATGACCGCAAAGACTATGAAGTCAGGTTCTTCCCTTCTCATTCTGATGCAATAGAACTAGGGACTGCACAAGCGGATGAACGTAGCGGTGAGGACGCCATCCTCGATAAAGAGCTGATGAGCTGGCCGGAAGGAGTAAAAGACGCCCGAGAATGTAAAGGAGACAAAGGATCGGGACCGGTATCACATGGAGTGCAGAGTTGTAAAAGCCCTAAATACTGGGATTACTCTATTTACGCCAACATGATTTTGCTCTGCTCAGGCGGGGATATTGAGACAGCACGTATTCTCTGTAACGACCTGCTAGAGACGATCGAACCGAAAACCAGCGAAAATTAACACATCCCCCAAAGTTGAATGCCAACCCTCTCGAACGTAAATACTTCCGATATCCGTTCCGCAATCGAGCTCGGTTGTAAAACCATGTCGAGCGTATTCAATGCCGACGATAGTGACATACCCTTCTTCGCTTCAGAGGTACTGCCGAACCCTCAATTAAGTTTCAGCAGCGTCCACAGTGAATCGCACGTACCAGGGCGCCATTTGAACGCCCTGCTTACTGCAGAAGATGTAGCTGGGATCACAATAGACGAGGAAGTGATAGAGAAACATTCAAATGCTGCATTCTTTTCCTACTCTGGATCTGCTCCCCTACCACTCAATAGGGATGATTTGACTGGCCCGTTGATCAACTTCAACGAACACAACATTCGAGAAGGGTTTCACGCCCTGTTTGCACTGGTGAAATACCGAGGTTCAGAGCGAGCAGATGAAATCGCAAAGGCCGGCATCGCATTTCTATTAGAACTATGGAAACCGGAAAATGGATGGGATTGGGACAGGCTGGAATCAGAATTCGGCCTGCGAGCTTCCAGGGATCACACCTTCATCACGGGCATAGCGAGGGCTATTGGACCGCTCGTAAAATACTACACCGCCACTCAACACGGTCCTGCCCTTGAACTAGCGTTAATCCTTGCTTCGAAAGCGACGGATGAGTTCTTCCTTCCGGACGGGACGTACGACCGAAAAAAATTTGGAACCCATACACACTCCACTACCTGTGTGATGTCGTCACTGGCTCAGCTAGCAGACATTACATCTGACATATCACTGCTCAAGCGTGTTAAAACTTTCTACGACAATGGTCTGTGGGAAATACGTGACGAAATAGGCTGGGTAATTGAAAGTAGCAACGACAAAAGTCCTCCTGATCGTGGTGAGTGTAATAACACGGGAGATATAGTCGAAACAGCACTCATCATCGGTAAATATGGATACCCTGAATACTTTCAGGATGCAGAACGTATCACACGTGGACATTTACTTCCGGCGCAATTGCGTGACAACTCGTTTATTCCTGAGATACCAAATCCATCACTAAAAAACGGGCTGCATGACCTGGCAAACCGACATCTCGGAGCTTTTGGATTCCCTGCACCATACGGCCACCGACCCAAAGGTCTCGAACGAATAAGCTTCAACATGGATATCGTGGGTGGATCTGTAGCTTCTCTTTGCGAGGTTTTACGTGATTCAGCGGTAACTATGGAGCGTGGTCACATGGTAAATATGATGTTTGACCGCCAATCGGAATTTTTGCACCTTGAGGCTGCTTCAGATAATACCGGTCTAATAGCCACACCCATCAGATCAGGCCCTCTGTGGATTCGCCTGCCAAGCTGGGTCGATCGTACGAAACTCAGGGTAAACGGTAATGCCAAATTCCAGATTATAAAAGGCTACATCCTGATCGCTGAACCAAATCTAGCAGAACCTGTGGAAATCACATATCCAGCAAGTGAAAGTGAAATAGTGCTACATCACCGAACCCGAGAAATCCGTGCCAGACTTCAGGGAGATACAGTGGTAAGCATGGACAACTTTGGAGCAGAACTAACTTTCTTCCCTCCAATCAATGACTGAGATAAATTACCAAAGAAATTTAAAGTCGATCCTAAAACTTCAGAAAAAGAAAGTTCACACCAACCGCGATAGAAAAAACACACCCGCAATAAGCATCGATACGCCACCTAATTTAGCAGCCCAATCTCCAGATGGAAAAGCTTTTTCTATCAACACGAGAACGGCTAATGAAGCTACCCAAAAAAGATTCATTACCCCGACGGCAAAAAGCAATAACATCATCATCCAGCAACAACCAACGCAAATGAGGCCGTGTTCCACCCCCATACGCAGACCAGCTCGCAGACCATTCCTCCATCTATTTAGGATGAAATCTAACGGAGAACGACATCCGTTCAGACACGCCCGTTTCAACGGCGTCAACTGGTAAATACCTGCAATAACAAACAGCGTACCCGCAAAGACATCACTATTTGATTCCAGCATTGAAGATATGAGATCTAAATCTCTAAGTCCTGCCTGTAGAAGCGTTGCTACAACGCTGAAAAGCACCCACACGAGCAGATATCCGGAAGTGAAAATTGCAGATAATAACCTGGCGTATTTGACGGTATTTTTCTTGGTCACTACACGGGCATGGATCAATATCATCGGTGTAGCACTGGGCAGCATCATTCCAACCATCATGATTATCCACATGACCAGCATCGAAAATAGTTCGCTGGACGCCCATGGATCCATCGCGGCCATGCCCATCATCGCCCCAGACGGCATACCATTTGCCATATCGACCAGCCATAACCACGCCAGCAAGGTAACTACAAATACACCACTAATGATGATTAGGCGATCGCTTCTAAGGGCCTTACGCGAAGGACTCGCAGAAGCAGGTTCATTGGTCATTATTTAATTTATGGAGCCTACGCAACACCATTCCAATCGAATGGAGCCATATGACCGTTGTTTCTGCCGTCGCTACTTTCCCACTCAATGCCAAAGACGTTAAACCTGGTGTTAGTAGCTTTACCCAACGCCAGGCGAGTATTCGCAGGATGTCCCGCATTATCTATATATAGAGGCTGTTCGGGGTCGCCCATAGAAGGAATCATCTCAGCTCCGACGGAGGCCAGTTCACCGGCTGTAACACTAAAAGACATAGCGGCATGATCAACATCAATTTTCGCTCTTTCGATTCCGGCGAAATTACCTACAAGCGCTGAGGCATTTTCCATTGGTCCGCCAGCGTCACCCGAACAGATGGCCCCAATAGCTTCCACCTGCTGATCACTCGCTGTATCGTCTACTATCAGTCCAACAGTCCAGTTACCGTCGATCATTGGCCCTTCAGTCATAACCATCACTACAAACTTTACTCCGCTTAGTGATAATTCACCGAAACTGCCATCAGTAATAGACATCACTAATCCGGCCTTACAGCTGCCATCAGTCGGTTCTGCTGCCATGTTGGTGATTATGCACGGGCAGACATAGTCGCAATTACAGTTCTCAAAATAATCGCCACTAATCTTCCATTCTGTACTCATCGAAAATTAATCCTTACTCGATCGGACTTATTGCTGACGCAAAATGAACCTCAGATCTGAGAATATACTCGACGAATCTTGATTAGGAAACCCAATATTTACTTCAGATTCAATAGATTCAATCTCACTAGACACCCGCCTTCGTCCTCACTACACAAATCTTGAAAATATATCGTTTTTTAGCAGGAAATCGCGTGATCAAATCAACCTCCGTGCAACTCGAATAACGTAAAAAGCCTCCAAGTTTTCTTCACAAGAGTTTGATATTTCCTTCACAAGAGTCTGACAAAGTGCCTTAACAGGTAGCCAGTAAAGGAAAAAGGTCAGACCATGAGTTACAAGACTAAAACACGATCAATCCCTCGAAAGTTTCTAAACAATCGATGTAAACGATGCTCTTCTCTAGCAATGGCGTATCGGTACGAGGAATCATTATGCCTTGCATGTGGATGGCATCCGGGCGAATCAACTGAAAATTACACCCAACGGCGACAGGTACGAACAGCACAGGTACAACCGGAAGATGGACGAGCCTATCAATGGGACAAACAGATGGACCGCTATATCAAGGAAGTTCCAGTCGAAGCAGAGCGGCTAAAGCGTAACGGCGTTTATGCGCGATCGAAAACACTGTGCCAATCTGCCTGAAGAGGCCAGGTGAGTTGCTCATTAATGTCTTCGTGGTCAGCATATAAGACTTTCACATCATCAATGTCTTCACCGACTACTTCGATGTCTTCAGCACTAAGGTTTCGCAGTTCCATGGCGTACCGTAAATAACCGACTTGATCAAGCTTGTAGCCCATGACCTGCAATCCAACGACATCAGCAGCAATTCCATGATGCGATGCGACCACGACATTAGATGGCATCTCGAATCCGGCAATAGGTCCATTACCCTGCATGCCAATCACACCGTCGATAACAGTCAGGTCGGGTACGACGTGTTGAGCCATTTTTGCAAGGGTGAGGTTGATCGCTTTACTACCTTTATGGATCTTGCGTTTCTGCTCTCTCCCTGAAAGTGTTCCGACCAAGATATTCTTGAGTCCCAACGTCACAACAACATTGTTATGGGTCTTCATGGGACACACTGATACAACATATGACTGTGACAGCCGCTTAGACATGTATAGAGTCTGTGGATTGAGTTTATCGTCAAATGCCGGTACAGGAATCCGATCGTCGGTATTCAAGTCCATAAATTCGATCTTGAAATCGTTTGATAGGTCACGATAGCCGTAGTTATCGAAGCCAGAATCAGGTGTGCCAATTGCAGGGCCAACCGCTATAACAAATTCACTCACACCTTTTTCTGAAAGGTATTCGAGCGTTGCACGGGTGGAATCAACATGCGTGGCCGCAAGTTGATTCGAAGTAGTGACAAAATTTGGCTTGACCATCACCGGTTTATCGGGAATAACGACATCCGAATCGATTAGCTCAAGCGCTTGTATTACTCCAGTAGTACGATCACTGCTGCTGACGATACTCACTCTAACCACGGTAATCCCCCAAATAGTTTCCCATTTTGATTCTGATGTTGGTACAGATGATATCGGAATCGCTTACGAGGTCGTATCCAACTATTCCAAGATACTCAAGGCAAAGCTATATCTTATGGCAAGCCGCTCTGCGTCCATCACTAAGTGTTCGTGAAATCGGTGTCTCAACAAAACAACGATCTTCTGCAATCGGACACCGCGGACTAAAGACGCACCCGCTTGGTGGATTCAGTGGACTAGGAATATCACCTTTTAGCACGGTACGACTCCGTTTCCGTTCGACCGCAGGATCCGGAATTGGCACTGCCGAAAGCAGAGCCTGGGTATAAGGGTGCTGAGGACTTCGATAGATATCATCGGCGTTGCCCTGTTCCACGATTTTACCTAGGTACATCACCGCAACAACATCACTAACGTGTCTGACCACCGAAAGATCATGAGCAATAAATAGATAGGTAAGCTGTTGCTCCAATTTGAGACGATCAAACAAACTGATGATCTGCGCCTGTATCGACACATCCAAGGCAGATACTGGTTCATCACAAATCAGTATATTTGGACCTGACGCCAAAGCTCTAGCTATACCAACTCGCTGCCTTTGACCACCGGAGAATTCATGAGGATATCGACTGGCCATGGATCGGTTCAGGCCTACTGTGTCGAACAGCTCCATTACCCGGTTTCTGATCTCTAATTTACTATCAAATATCTTATGAACCAACATCGGTTCGGCAACAATATTTCCAACTGTCATCCTAGGATTCAAGGAACCATAAGGATCCTGAAACACCATCCCAATATTTTTGCGCAATCGCCGCATTTCCTGACCACGTAAAGCCAGAACATCTTGACCGCTATAACTGATGCTTCCTCCCGCAGTGTCATTTAGCCTGAGGATCGCTCGTCCTAGAGTGGTTTTTCCAGAACCCGATTCGCCAACGAGCCCAAGCGTTTCTCCATGGTTGATTTCTATATCAACACCATCAACAGCTTTCACCACACCGACAGTTCGTTGAAAAACCAGACCGCGCTTCACGGGAAAATGCACTTTCAGTTCGCGCACCTTGAGAATTGGAACTGAATTTTCAGTTGATGCAGGAGAATGGCTCACCGATTAACAAATCCAATCTGTTCAAACATTAAGACTGACTGATGCATGCTCAAAGCAGGCCACCTGTTTTCCTTGTGATATTTCTATCAATTCTGGTTCCTCAACCGAACAACGATCAACAGCCCACTGGCATCTGGGGTTAAATGCACAACCACCCGGTAGATTTGTCAGGTCAGGTATTTCACCACCAATGGGAGATAACGGAGTCCCTTTTTCAGAATCCAGTCTTGGGACTGACCGCAATAATCCCACTGTGTAGGGGTGTTGAGAGGCCGCATAAATATCGCTGGCATCGCCCACTTCTCTCAATTTTCCAGCGTACATAACAGCCACACGGTCGGCATACCTAGCCACGATTCCTAAATTGTGAGTGATTATCAACAAAGCAGCGCCAGACTTTTCAGTCACTTCTTGCATCAAGTCAAGAATCTGCGCCTGAATTGTCACATCAAGTGCAGTTGTAGCCTCATCGGCGATCAGCAAACGTGGTGCGCAGGCCATAGCCATCGCAATCATGATCCGCTGTCGTTGACCACCACTCAACTCATGTGGATATTGCTTGAGCCTCGTTTTCGAATCAGGAATGCCAACCATGTCAATCAACTCTTGAGCACGATCATTCGCAGCACTGGCAGAGAGACCTGTGTGTATTTTCAGTGGTTCAGCCAACTGTGATTCAATTGTGAGCACAGGATTCAATGAACTCATAGGTTCTTGAAATATCATCCCAATCTTCGAGCCCCTAATAGATCGCATTTCAGTGCTCGATAGCTTCAAGAGATCGACACCACCAAATTGAATTGATCCAGATGTTATTTCTCCGGGAGGGTTAGGTATAAGTCCCATTATTGAAAGGGCAGTCACACTTTTACCGCACCCACTTTCACCAACAAGGGCGAATGTCTCTCCAGCTTGGATATTAAAAGAAACGTCATCTACCGCCTGTACTAAACCACCTTCTGTACGAAATTGCGTATGTAGGTTTTCAACCGATAGCAGTGCTTCTGTCATCTTGCAAAACTCATATAACTAAGTTGCTCACTGTTGCGCTGTTGTCCTTAGACGACCTCTCAACTTAGGATCAAGGTGGTCACGTATAGAATCGCCAATAAGAACTACGGCTAATACCGTCACTGTTAGAAACAGGCCAGGGAAAAATGAAATGTGAAATCCGACCTGAATATACCCTTGACCCGTAGCGATAATGTTGCCCCAACTAGGTACATATTCAGGCACACCAGCGCCAAGGAAACTCAAACTCGCTTCAGCAAGAATAGCCGATGCCAAAGTAAACGTGGCTTGAACGATAATGATACTCACAATATTGGGCAACACATGAAACATCAAAATACGAGGTACTGGTACTCCAACAGCTCTAGCAGCTTCAACATAAGTCGACTCTCGTAAACTGAGTACAGCACCACGGACGAGTCGTATTTTCCCGGCTGTAGCAGTTACAGACAACGCTATGATCACATTCCCGATGCTCGGACCAATCAACGAAATTAATGCAAGAGCTAAAAGGATAGTTGGGAACGCAAGAAATCCATCCACAAAACGCATCATTACCGCGTCTAAAATTCGAAAATAGCTAATAATCAACGCAATAGAAACACCTACTACTGTCGATATCAGTGTCACCGAAAATCCGACAAGGAATGACAACCGAGTCCCGACGATTGTCCGATCAAACACATCGCGTCCCCAATTGTCCGTTCCAAACCAGTTATCGGTCGAAGGTGGGAGCATCCTATTGACCGGATCAGTTCGTTCGTAGTCGGTTCTGGCAAGTGTTGGAGCAAATACAGCCAAAAACAAACCTAAAAACAGGAGAGAAATGGACATGCCTAAAACGATATCTCTTTTCGCTGCTTTGCCGGTCGCTCCTAACATGCCCCGCAATCGAGTTGACAAAGGCGGCGTAAGTTGCCATTCACTTCCCAAATCTGAAGTCTTTGTCATCGTTAATACCTGATCCTAGGATCAATATAAGCGTAGAGAATATCAACAATCAGGTTAACTGCTATGAGAACGGTCGCCACAACCATGAGCAAAGCCTGAATTATTGGATAATCCCTCCTGACTATTGAGTCGACAAGCATCCTTCCCAATCCAGGAATCGCAAATATCGTTTCGGTTAGCACAAACCCAGTAGCCAGACCCGCAATCGACGCACCAATTACAGTAGCCACTGGAATTGCTGATGGTCGGAACGCGTGACGAATGAAGACAGAAAACTCTGAAGCGCCCTTTGCACGAGCAGTACGAATATAGTCCTCACGGAGCACTTCAAGCATCGCTGATCTGGTGATCCTGGAAATAAAAGCAGAGGCCAGAATGCTGTTAACCATCACCGGCAAAAACATACTATGCAAATGAGGTATCAGTCCGTCTTGAATCGGTTTATATCCGATGACGGGAAACCATCCAAGGTTTACAGCGAACACCCAAATTGTCAGAAACGCTAGCCAAAATCCAGGAGTGGCAAATCCCAAGACGGCCAAAATCATCAAATTTCTGTCAAGGCGCGAGCCTGCCTTCCAGGCAGCTAGCATCCCCGTACTGATACCGATCAAAGTAGATAGTACGACAACTTGAAACCCCAGAGAAAGGGTAGGCTGGAGCCTAGGTGTAATCAGTTCGGTAATCTCACGCCTGGAAAAATAAGAGGTTCCTAGATCGCCATGCAGCAATTTCCAAAACCAATCTCCCATTTGCACGGGAAATGGCCTATTAAAGCCTAGATCTTCACGAATCTCCTCGAGTATTTCCGGAGTTGCCTCATCACCAGCAATGATAGCCGCAGGATCTCCGGGTCCAACATATACAAGGGTGAAAGTAATTATCCCGACCATGATTATCACGGGGATCGATACTAGAACACGTTGCGCAATATACCGCCACAAGGGACTTAATCATTCCTTATCTACCGCACAGTTCTCGCTGTGCAATCGTTCTAGAACATTACGAGAGAAAGGGCGCTCGGCGTAACGTATTGTTAATCGCCCCGAGGGAGCACAGCTTCCAAAACGTCAACTGTCACTCCCCCGGAAGGATATTAATTTGCCATCGGATGCCCGATCAAATTTTTCTACTTGAAGAATTTGTCGTATGGCTTCTGTCCACCAGGATTACCATGCAATCCATCGATGTCGTTACTAGCCGCCCAGTTGCTGAAAAATTCACCAACTTGGAGGAATATCGCGTCGTCATAGAAGTACTGCTGGAATTCTTCCATAGCCGCTTTTATCTTGGCTTCATCAGTTTCCGAAGAGAAGACGTCAAAAAGCTTTCTTTGGGTTCCATCAGTATCTGTGTACTTATTGAACCAGGCGTCATACTGGAGTTCACCGAACCTCAGATGACCAATAGGTCCAATTCGAACACTGCGACCACTCCAGGTGTGGAAGAACTCCCACCGGTCTACGGTTGCCCTGTCCTGCACCATCGTGGCCCAGTCCATGACTCGCAGATCCACGTTGAATCCAATGTCTTCCAGTACCTCACGAGTTACCTGCGCAGCACCATGAGCAGGCTGACGATCAGCTGGATCCATTAATCGAATGGTATAGCCTTCGTAACCTGCATCTTTCACGATCTTCTTGGCATCTTCAACGCGTTGAGCGTTGTACATGTTCTCACTGCCGGCATTTGATTCCCATGCTGATCCACATTCCATGAGTGAAGCGCAAAGATTAATTCGGTCAGGGGTTCCAGCAGCTGCCAGCAGTGCCTTTTCATTGTTGTAGGCCATTACGACAGCTCGACGTAGATCTCGCCCATGTTCCGGATCATTGAACGGTGGGATCTGATAGTTAAAGTGACCGAGAAGCCTTAGAGGCGGATTAGCGATCAATTGAACGTTTGAGTCTGCCTTCAACCTGTCAATCAGGTCCTGGGAGAATTCCTGAACAAGGTCTACCGCATCGGTCTGGAGAGCAGCTACACGCGTGGATTGATCTGGAATCTCAATATATGAGACCCTATCGAAATACGCAGTGTGTGCACCTGCCTCTCCGTCAGATTTTTCAGGACTTGGTGAATAGTTGGCAAACGGAATTGCTGACCAACGATCGCCAGGTGTCCATGACTCGAAACGATATGGACCCGTTCCGATTGGAGTTCCCGGTGCCGATTCCGTAGCAGGAAGCGTGTACCACGACGAAAGTACCATCTGCGGGGTAAAGTTCTGCGGACCTAGTGCATCCAGTACCAGACCTGTCTGTGAAGTCAGATTTAGACTGAACTCGAGATCGTTTTCTTTGGTAATAAATTCATCAAAAGAGGCAGGTCCGAATCTCTCCCAAACCAACTTGAATACCGGAGCTCGTTCACTCTGCCTGCGCAGCGTGCCGATTACCTGGTCTGTGGTTAACAACGTTCCATTGTGGAACTCAACACCATCACGAATTTTGAAAGTCCACTTAAGGCCATCACTACTCACTGTCCAGTCGTCCACGAGCATTTTCCCGATAGTGTTGTCTTCCTTGTAGGCGAACAAAGCTTCGAGAATTAAACTAGAGACGTTTCCAGTTGAAGATGCGGTAGTCCATAGTGGGTCAAATGATTGCACGCTACCAACTGAAGATATCCTGAGATGACCGCCTTTCTTGGCGTTGACGGCAGCGGCCGCGCGTTCCTCAGCTGTCGTAGTTGCCGTCGCGACAACAACCTTTTCGACCTCAACTACCTTTTCGCTTACAACGGTCTGTACGACGGTAACAGTCTCTTTTTCACTCGCACAGGCCACAACCAAAAGGGTAGCCAATGAAAGGACGATGAAACTTATCATCCGAAGTCTTTGCGGGAGCCTCATATATATATTCTCCTGAGAATTCGAGCAATTTCACTTAGGTCTTAGGGTTAGAGACTGAAACAGCACACCTAACCTGTAATTCAACAATCACCATAATAAAATTCGGAATGTGAATATTTATAGGATTACTAAATGTCTGGGCATGTTATGCCCTGCCCCACGGGTGCGTCAATGATGGTTTGTTCACATATCTGTCATTGTGGATCAATAACCTCGCTCCGCAACCAGGTTCAAGGTGCACAGTGAAAGAAGAATTATCCACCGACAGCACTTCACCATCCATTTCTACGGTTGTCGCTTGATGTTCTCCATATGCACCGATCTGGATGATGACTTTTTTACTCTCAACTGGATCAATATTAACCAATGAAAGTGTGGTACTCACGTCAGTCATTTCCTCCACCAATGCTGCCACATCTTTAGGTATTCCAGCACGTCTTTCAACGGGATCAAAGTAACGCACCCTTGCATGCAGCACTTCACCGTATCTAGGTGTAAGAGCTCCCATCATCAATTGTGTAAGGCACGTTGTGTTGGCGGTGTTGTACTTTAAGGTGTTGTCTGAAAGCCGGGTATCAGGTGAACTTCGATCATTTTTCACACCCTCTAGTTTGAGACGTATTGATTCGAACTCATTTTCCATGACTTCAATCGGATAATCGGGCTTGTCTCCATCAAGAAAGTTAAGCCAGTCTGACTCTGGCACATATCTCCGGTCTTCTCCGTCCATCGACCAATAATAGACATCAAGAGCTCCCTCGTTGTACGGAGTGCTGCTGTACGCATACCAACCGTCCTCGCCGTACATATGGGGATAAACAGTTTTTCCGTTGACTAGCTTCGCATTACCGTTCACCTCACCAAGCATTTTTCGCCAGACATCAACATAAGATTGATTGCCCGTAAGAAGTAGAGCATTTCCAAACCCGGCTATCCCCCTATATATCGAATTTCGGTGTGCTTTTTGCCCTGTTTGCGGGACAGTTACCGTGAAATCCCAGCCATAACAACCGCCGTACCATTCACCGTTAGCCTCACCACCTATTGTGCCGTCGAGACCGATGTTGCTCGGCAATATATTGCCGTTATCACTTGCGCGCTGACTCCACGCATCAACGTATTCAATCAGCCAATCACAATATTTCGAATCCCCAGTTGCCATGAAAGCATTTAGCGCCAAACTAGTAGCGGCAAGATTTAATGGATGGTCGCCCACTATGTCGGTGTATTCTTCAAAATGAGCAAGCATTTCTGAAAAATTCCGCTCACCGTGTGCTGCATCAAATCTATCTTCCACCTCAAACGGATCACCAGCCCAGTCCAACGCCGTAGCCTGACGCATCAATGGACCGCGGCTACCGTTGAACAGACTGCGAATTATCTTGTGCTCTGGATCATAATTTTTAGCCTGAGGATCTTCATCCATGTAAAAGCCAGCATAACGGCGTACGCGTGTCATGAAGGCCTCGTTGTGGGGATCTGACAGCCCTTGAAGATTAAACACGCTCATGCTCTCACCGTGATGGAACCAATCCAAACTCACTGGAAACTCTTTGTACAGCATGCCATCACGTGCCAATTCCACCTCAACCGTTTTAGCCTCGGTGTACTGAAGAAGATGCCCTTCCCACCCTAATTTGTACATTTCCAGAATTGAATCTGAGGCCCCTAACGCGTGTAGAACCGGCCAACCTGCCAAATTTTCAATAGCATCATCAGATCCATCATTACCTCCCCAGCGTGGCATACAAAGTAAATAGCCACGCTGATCAAAATATTTACTAAAAATTCTCTGACAGGCCTGAACTTGGGCATCGATTAGCTTGCGCTGGAGAACTGCCCAAAATGGTGGTTTCAACGGCGTTTTTATTGCTACAGGCAATGTCAATTTATTTTCCCCTATCAAACTCAACTCAGAGTCGCCAATTTTTAAAGTTATATGTGATAGTTAATCTGTGGTCAGTTATTGAGTACTGATCGAGCATTTTGAAACTTACTCAAGAAACACTTCCTCGATTGAGTAAATGTGCGTGCGCTGCTACCTCACCTTGCCTCTGCCTTGGTTCCGCAACACTCGATAGACCTGGTCGTTCCTTGCCCACACAATCTCATCGTGCAAATTAGTTACACCTTCTTGATAGGTGGGTATTACGGTCAGCTTGTCGCCAACTATGTACTTGCGATTCGACTCACTGGTATCGACATGACCATGCTCGACGGACATACCCGAGAACTTGATTGTAGGATCTTCGAGAATTAAGCCATAGGGCATGGACGGGAACAATCGGAATGTTTTCATCCCGCCGTCGATAATGAGACGATCCGCAGTCGGCACGCTCACCACCGTAGTAATAACGCGGAGTGGGCATCTTTCCGCTGAAAGCCCTTCGTTACCACTTGAGCCTTGGATACGACTCAAACCCTCGTATACATAAGAACCGCTGCGATGTTCGGTGAATCCAAGTTCTTTGGAGTCCCATTCCTCACCGGTACCACCACCACTCATAATGTCCAGAGGTAAGTTTGCTTTTTTGAAACGTCCAACAACGTCTTCAATAATTGGCTTTGAAGCTACCCTGCTTGGGTACGTCATCAGCCCACGCAATTCTAATCCGGGAAGGGTCTGCACCTGCTTTCCAAGCTCCTCTGCTGCAGCTGGTGATTGAACCCCGGTGCGTTTTCCACCTGTATCGATCTCAACAAGAACACCGATTGTCACCCCATCCAGCTTTGCCTGTTCTGAAATCCCCACAGCGACAGCAAGCGAATCTACCGTGACAGTTATTTGTCGGTATCTAGCCAATTCGGTAAGCCGCCTGACCTTCTGTCTACCAACGATGTTGTACGTCAAAAGAATGTCATCGAGACCGGCCCGAGCCATATTTTCCGCATCCCCAAGTTTTTGACAAACGATGCCTTTTGAACCGGCAGCAACCTGCATCTTCGCAATTTCCGGACTCTTGTGACTTTTCGTATGGCCACGCAGCGTGATTCCTAACTCGCGACAGAGGACTGCCATATCCTCAATATTCTTCTCGAGTACGTCCAGATCAATCACCACTGCCGGTGTGTCCAATTCATAAATATGCAAAGTGAGGTCTCTCAGTTAGTTTGATATTGAATTATGAGCATACCCTAGGGTTTCCCTATTTTTAGTTATCTGCAAAGTTTAGGGGCTTCATATGGATTAGATTAGGTATGTCATAACGTAGATCATCAACGGTAGAGTCCTTGACATCTATCGCGAAAACATAAAAGCATAAACGCGCTGGCTTTGAACAATCACAACCAAAGGAAATAAATAAGTAATGGACTACCTGCCACTTCCGGGTACACCGGTCGAAGATCTCGACACTCCAGCTATCATCGTTGACCTCGACATCGCCGAATCTAATATCAAGGCCATGGCCGATTTCGCCAAAGAAAACGGCGTAAGCATGCGTCCGCACATGAAAACCGGAAAGAGTCCATTCTGGGCCCGCAAGCTCATGGACGCTGGTGCAATAGGGGTTTGCGCAGCTAAGGTCGGAGAAGCAGAAATCCTCGCAGACGGTGGCATCCCAGAAATTCTCATTCCTAATCAGGTGGTAGGCACAACCAAGATCCGGCGCCTTTTCGGGGTTGCAGCACGTTCAAACGTGACTGTTGCTGTAGACAGCCACGAAAACGTAGCCGAACTCTCGGAAGCAGCGCAGGCATTTGGCATCGAACTCGGCGTAATCATCGAGGTGGAGACCGGCATGAATAGAGCTGGTGTCGAGCCTGGAGAGGTCGCTACCACACTGGCCAAAGCAGTTGATGGCGCCAAGGGCATCCGATTCGATGGAGTCATGGGTTACGAGGGCCGGACCGTTTGGACTGAAGGGTTTGAAAAGCGCAAATCCGAGACACTGAAAACAATAGACAGGCTTTTAGCAGCAGCAGACGATATCGAATCCAATGGACTCGAAGTGAAGATCATCAGCGCTGGCGGCACCGGAAGCTACGATATCACTGGAAAGGTCGATCGTGTAACAGAACTGCAATGCGGTAGCTACCTGTTCATGGACGCGAAATATATGGAAGTGTTCGGTGATCACCCACATCCGTTCCGCACTGCTCTAACGGTGCTCGGAACCGTAACAAGTCGACCAGTACGCGGACGCGCCATCGCTGACCCCGGCATGAAAGCAGTGGCAACCGATGTCGACAAACCGAAAACTGTGGGGATCGAGGGCCTGATGGTCAGAGGTATGTCTGAAGAACACTGTGTTATGACCACTGAAGGAGAAGCTGAGAACCTGAAAATAGGTGACAAGATAACACTCCTGCCCATGCACAGCGACACAACAATAGCGCAACACGATTACTACTACTGCGTGAGAAACGGTGTGCTCGAGACAATCGTAGAGCTAACCGGTCGCGGTCGTTTCATGTAAGGAAAGACGATGTCCAACTTACGCACAGGCACTTCTCCCTCCCACAGGAATACGGCTCTTTTGTGAACTGGTAGATACGGTATCGTCTTAGACAAGATGATTT
>ENA-UPTF01000940-UPTF01000940.1-marine-metagenome-genome-assembly--contig:-NODE-940-length-19380-cov-2.935554_pt1 | contig 19380 bp, 17 predicted proteins | sample MGYA00238166_ERZ767019 | MGnify/ENA primary metagenome ERZ767019 (study PRJEB28930, sample SAMN06266391) | marine metagenome | isolation source: Sea water from 250 m depth | place: Atlantic Ocean | study... | reverse complement strand
CATTTTTTGCTTTCTTTTAGCCAGATTTACTGGTACAACCCCACTCCAAAGCCTGATTCGACGGGCTTAGGTCGATTTATTCGATTCGCATCCCGGAGATTGCTCGACTGATCACCAATTGTTGAATTTGTTCGGTGCCTTCGAAAATGTCGTAAATCTTGGCGTCTCGATGCCAGCGCTCTACGGGGTACTCGCGGACGTATCCGTAACCTCCCAAGATCTGGATCGCTCGTTCCGTAGCCCATACTGCGACGCGACCGGCCTTGAGTTTCGCCATCGAACCTTCAGCATTCTTGTATTTGCGTTGTTTCCCTAGCCATGCACCGCGCCATACGAGGGCTCGTGCTGCTTCTATTTCCATTGCCATGTCGGCCAAGGTGAAGGCAATGGACTGATTCTGGATAATGGGCCGTCCGAACTGATGTCGTTCTTTCGCGTATTCAAGCGCATATTCGTAGGCGGCTCGAGCGATGCCTACAGCTTGAGCTCCCACTGCGGGGCGCGTGGATTCGAATGTTTGCATGGCGGCTTGAGCATTACCAGACTTGCCCTCACGTACGCGGGCTAGACGTTCATCAAGTTTGTCTTTACCGCCAAGCACACAACTTCCCGGAATTCTGCAGTCAGCGAGAACTACTTCAGCGGTGTGGCTTGCACGTATACCGTGCTTTAGGAACTTTTGGCCTTGAGATATCCCTGGACTGTTTGGTGGGATCACAAAACTCGCATGCCCACGGCTACCTAGGTCGGGATCAACTACTGCCACGACGACATGTACGTCAGCAATGCCCCCATTCGTTATCCACGTTTTGGTGCCATTCAGCACCCACTCATCGGTTGCTTCCTCATACACAGCTCGGGTGCGCATCGCCGCCACATCGGAACCTGCATCGGGCTCCGAAGACGCGAAAGCTCCCAACATGAGTTGGTCGCTTGATCCGTAACACTGCGGAACCCACTCCATCACCTGTTCAGGTGTCCCTGATGCTGCGATACCTGCTGCAGCAAGCCCGCTTCCCATGATCGAAAGTCCGATGCCAGCATCACCCCAAAAGAGTTCTTCCAACGCGACCGGCATCGTTAATCCAGTCGGGTCATTCATCATGGCTTCGGCCATGAACTCCCAGCTATACAAACCAATTTCGGCCGCCTCTTGAATAACGGGCCACGGGGTTTCTTCGCGTTCGTCCCACTCAGCGGCCACGGGTCGAACGACATCGGTAGCAAAATCGTGGACCCACTTCTGAATTTGAAGTTGGTCTTCGTTCAATTCTGGGTTGAAATCCATGCCTGAAAGTTACTAACGGGTAACTGCCGCAGCAATCTCTGAACGGTTTTAGTTCGAAGAACTGCCAGTGTTAGCTAACCGCTGACTCTAATTCGCTACTCGTGTCGTGAATCACCAGTCGATCGTCACCGCTACGTCGAGCACGGAAAGCTTTTCGGCCTGCCGCTTCGATTAATTCATCAGGGCTGCCAACCCGATTCGGGCTGTAAGCAACTCCCACCCGGGGATCTACTACCACTGACACTCCCGAAACAGACACCGGACTTTCCAAGCGTTTAAGAACTCGTTCCCCAACAACAGTTGCATCCATGAGTTCATGTAAACCTTCAAGAAGAACGACAAAGGCATCTGCGTCGCTCGTCAACACTTGGTCCTCTACTCGCACAGCACCGCTAATTCTTTTCGCGACGACTTCGCGTAGGTCCTCAGGTGAAACTCGTGAAGGCAACTGATCGGCGACTGCTATATCGACGTACACCACCGCAAAGGCATCCCCCGGGGAGCGTCGCCGTTCTTTCTGGTCATCTGTGGCATCACCACGGTTCAAAACCATTGAGAACACTGAACTCAGTTGTCTGTAGTTAGCGGTTGCAACTCCAACGACAAGCAACACCGCGACCTGTTGTGCTGTTGTCCACAATTCGAATTGGACGTCCTGGTAACGGCTGGCCGCCCATATTTCTCCACCGATATATATCGCGAACAATGCTGCGAAGCAGCCAGCCATTTGTTTCGCTTCAAGTCTGAGAACAGTTTGTGTAATCGGAAACAGCAACAAAACCCAAAGGCTGCTCGCTGGATTGAGACCAACAAGCCAAATAGCAGCAAAGACAATTAGTGCATCGAGAACAAGTTCGATGGTCCGGCGTTGTAGGGCCACTTTTTCTGATACCCGAGGGTCTCTCGTTGGGTCGACGAAATTTACAAACAGCAGCAAGCCTGCCAACACAACACCGAGGGGCATCGGTGGAAGGGTTGCACCAGGAATAGCGTCAGCGGCTTCAGCTGCCAGCATCAGCACCATGACCACGGCCGCGAAACTTCGAACGCGTCGCGCCACTGCCGCATTTCGACGAAGTGACATGTTGGCTGGTTGCGGCTCTAGGTCCGGTTGTTCATCCGACGAGTCGTCGCCAACATCTTCTAATTCAGGCAAGGAGGTCAAAGTGGTGATGTGAAGCCAGAGTACGGATAACTACCCGATCGGGGTGGTATTTCCCGTTGCTTTCTTTTGACTTCTTTGTCACATCATCACCGGATCAATTCAGTAGATGTGACCTATAAGTCTTGGGTGAGAACGATGCTCCAGATACCGTTCACGTCATGGCGAAGGTTCCTGACAAACCAACTATTGAAGGTCTTGAGTCCAAATGGAACGAGATATGGGAGAAGGAAGGTATTTACCGCTTCGATAGGAGCAAGAACCGAGAAGAAATTTTCAGCATTGACACACCACCACCAACGGTGAGCGGTTCATTGCATGTTGGTCACGTATTTAGTTACACACACACCGACACCATTGCTCGGTATCAACGAATGACCGGGGCAGAAGTGTTCTACCCGATGGGATGGGACGACAATGGTCTACCTACCGAACGCCGGGTCCAGAATTACTTCGGAGTCCGTTGCGATCCAACGCTGCCCTACCAACCTGACTTTGAAACTCCAGAAGATGCCGGCGATGAAAAGGCCATCAAAAAACGCGGCGAAATCAATGTCTCAAGACGAAACTTCGTCGACCTGTGCCACATCTTGACCGTTGAAGATGAACAAGCTTTTGAAGATTTGTGGCGTCAATTAGGGCTGAGCGTCGATTGGTCTATGACTTACGCCACGATCGACGAACGCTGCCAACGCATTGCCCAAAAAGCATTTCTCAGAAACCTCGAACGAGGCGAGGCCTACCAAACCGAAGCCCCCTCATTATGGGATGTCACATTTCGGACTGCCGTCGCTCAAGCTGAACTAGAAGACCGGGAACAATCAAGCGCTTATCATCAACTCAAATTTCATAGTTCGTCAGACCACGGTGAAATTATTATCGACACCACCAGGCCGGAACTGCTACCAGCCTGTGTTGCGTTGGTAACTCACCCTGACGATGACCGATACCAGCATCTTCTCGGCACAGCGGCTATCACCCCCATCTTCGGCGTTGAAGTACCGATTCTCGGTCATGAGCTAGCGGACCCAGAAAAGGGAACAGGGATCGCTATGGTCTGCACTTTTGGCGACACGACGGACGTCACTTGGTGGAGAGAGTTAGAGCTACCGGTCCGAGCCGTAATCGACCGGTCCGGTCGCATCGTCGCCGACGCGCCTGAGGCCATCACTTCCCAAACAGGACTGGAGGCGTTCGCATTAATGGCAGGGAAGACGATTTTCTCGGCAAAAAAAGAGATCGTTCAACTGCTTCAGGACGCTGAGGAAATGGTTGGTGAACCACGACCCATTAACCACGCCGTGAAATTTTTCGAAAAAGGCGACCGCCCATTGGAAATAGTTACTAGCCGCCAGTGGTACATAAAAAACGGCGGAAGAGACGCCGAATTGAACCAAGCGCTCATAGCTCGCGGTGACGAAATGAGATGGCATCCGCCATACATGCAGGGCCGTTACAGCAATTGGATCGAAGGGCTGAACGGTGACTGGCTCATCAGCCGTCAGCGCTTCTTCGGTGTCCCTATTCCTCTCTGGTACAAGATTGATGAACGAGGCGAAATCGTGTGGGACGAACGAATAGTTCCGGACGAGACAGAACTTCCAATTGATCCCTCCTCGCATGTCCCTTCGGGCTTTGACGAAACTCAGAGAAACCAGCCTGGGGGGTTCGTAGGCGAAGTCGACATAATGGACACTTGGGCAACTTCGTCGCTGACACCTCAAATAGCCTGTGGTTGGGGTGAGGACGAAGACCTATTTGCTCGGACCTACCCAATGGATATGCGTCCCCAAGGTCACGACATCATTAGGACTTGGCTTTTCTCAACAGCAGTTCGTTCTCATTTAGAAGAGGCCGCTGCCCCTTGGCGTAACTGTGCTCTTTCGGGTTGGATCTTGGATCCGGATCGAAAAAAGATGTCCAAGTCAAAGGGAAATGTGGTGACCCCAAAGGGGCTTTTAGATCAATACGGTTCCGACGCAGTTAGGTATTGGGCAGCCAACGGCCGACCTGGTACTGACACGGCTTTTGACGAAGGTCAGATGAAAATTGGCCGCCGGTTAGCTATCAAGATTTTGAATGCATCGAAATTCAGTTTGACTCTCGCCGGTGACTCCGAGGCTGATCTCGCTTCGGTCTCTAACCCTCTAGACCAAGCCCTACTTTCTAAATTAGCTGATCTCATCGAAACTGCGACCGCAGCATTCGATGACTTCGATTACGCCCGCGCGCTCGAAAGAACGGAACAATTCTTCTGGGGCTTCACTGACGACTACGTGGAATTAGTTAAAGCGCGTGCATACGGCAGTCAAGGCCCTCAGGAAGCCGAATCAGCTCACACCACTTTAGTAATTACGCTTGACGCGTTACTGCGTCTCTTTGCCCCATTCCTTCCATTCGTTACCGCTGAGGTCTGGGAGTGGTCACACCAAGATTCAATTCATTGTGCACCGTGGCCAACAAAGGTGAACCTAACTAAAGGTCTACCCGAGGAAATCGACATCAAACTTCTTGATGCAGCTTCGGAAACCTTGTCTGAAGTTCGAAGAGCCAAAACCGAAGCAAAGCGAAGTCTCAAAGTAAAGGCTGAGAAAGTTGTCGTGTCCGCGTCAAGCGAACGCATCAACCTGGTGAACTTGGTGCGCAACGACTTGGTGGAGGCCGGCAACATCGAAGCACTGGAGCTAGTAGAACAAGAGGGCATTACACCTCAGGTTGAAGTAACTCTCGCAGATGAGGAGTAGCCGTCTCGTCTGCGCCAATACACATGATTCGTCCAATTTCATTTCAATGATTCGATCTTCTTTCGCTGCTGCACTTGTTGTTGCTGTGCTCTGGTGTGCACCGCCATACGCGTCGGCTGCTGATTGGTTAGAACCGGGTGTCTATCCATCCGCAGATTCTCAAGGCAGCGGCGAAATCCATACCTTCGGAAGCGCTAAAGACCTCGGTGATCGAGCCATGGAGGGGTTACCAGATCTTGCGGCCATGGCTTCATCAAAAAGTGGCGCTGGTTACTGGGTCTCGAATTCCGTCGGCAGGGTTTTCGCCTTCGGCGATGCTGTCCATCGGGGCGATTTACGATCAATTTCTTTAGATGCTCCGGTGGTAGATCTGGCAGTCACACCAGACGGGGGTGGCTATTGGCTCGTTACCGGGAACGGGGTCGTATACGCGTTTGGGACAGCTCTTTGGAGAGGATCCGTTGCTCACCTCGACCTGCAGGCCCCAATTGTCGATCTCGAACCCCTTGCATCCGGCAATGGTTATTGGCTAACTGCTGCTGATGGCGGAGTTTTCGCCTTCGGGGACGCACCATTTTTGGGTGGGCTAGCGGACCGTTCGTTATACAGACCCATCATTGAACTGTTATCCACCTCCGATGGGACCGGATACTTGCTCGTCGGCGCGGACGGGGCTGTCTACCCGCGGGGGACCGCCCGCTTTCACGGATCTCTCGCAAACAACGAAGTGTCGAGCAGCTTGATTGTGGCAGCGGCCCAAAGTGCCGACGGGGACGGCTACTGGCTCGTTAGCCAAAGAGGAAAAGTGTTCACGTTCGGAACAGCACCTCACTTCGGACAAATGGTCGCTCATGAGCTGGCCCCCATAGGCGCCTTTGCCGCGAACCAAAGCGGCGGCTACTGGATGATGACTTCAGAGCCCCCTGGGGTGCCTCCAGATTCGGGATTAGGGCGCCGAGTGATCTTCTCAAATCAGCGCCACCGAGTTTGGCTCATCGAATCTGACGGATCTATTAGCGGCAACTTTTTTGTTAGTGGCCGCGCAGACAAACCTAAGCCTGGCACCTACCAAGTGTTTTCTATGTCCCGGCACACCATCGCCGGTCACGATGACATCCGCATGGAATACATGGTGCGATTTACCTGGGGGGTAGAACAAGCGATCGGCTTTCATAACATCCCAATTGATGGTTTTGGTGAAGCCATGCAGTCAGAAGCGCAACTTGGCACCTACCGATCAGAGGGATGTGTACGACTACGAGATGACCAAGCCGCAGCCTTGTTCACCTGGGCCAAGGTGGGCACTGAAGTGGTTGTTATTGACTAAGTCGACCGGCGCTTACTCCGAGTCGTCAGTCCCTCCGCCACGCGTCCCGGTCTGGAATCCCGGTCCTTCCTTCTTGACGGGGTCTTTCTGATCAGCCTCACTCTTCAACCACACCGTCCGTTGAGGGAACGGGATCTCAATACCCGCTTCATCAAAGGCTTCCTTGATTCGTTTCCTCAACACCCGTCCGGTGCTCCACTGTTCTGACGGTTCAGTTCTGACTGACAGGCGAATAGTTACAGCATCCGCACCGAAATTTTGGACCCCTGAGATGACGGGTTCCTCAACAATTGTTGCTTCCTCAAGCTGTTCTTCCCAGAGCTCATCTGCGACCGTTTTGATTGTCTCCATTGCTAAGTCAAGGTCGGTGTCATAGGCGACGTCGATATCGAGAATCGCTCGAGCCCACACTTGTGACATATTTCCGACCCGACGAATTTCGCCATTAGGGATATGCCACAAAGTGCCCCGCACGTCACGAATGCGGGTGGTCCTCAAACCCACTGATTCGACAGTGCCTGTTGCGTCACCTGCGTCAATTACGTCACCCACTCCGTACTGGTCTTCTATAAGCATAAAAATGCCACTAAGAAGATCGCCAACCAGCGCCTGAGAGCCGAAACCAATTGCGACGCCGACGATGCCTGCCCCAGCGATCAGCGGCCCGAGGTTGATATCAAATTCTCCAAGCAACATCATGATGGTCACTACACCAATGACCGCTGAAGCGATGCTCTTGAATAGAACCCCGAGAGTTTTAGCTCGCTGCCTCGCCCTTTCCGTTCGTTCGCGCAGAGAGGCAAGTTTTTCGGTGAGTAAATCTCGACGAAGCGTCCCTGCCGCGGCCTCGGCAGCTTCGACGGCTTCGCGTTGCTCTGAAGATCGTTCAGACATAAGACGATCAATAAGCCCGTCGATCGCCCGGTGTACGACTCGTCGAATTATTAACGCGAGTAGCGCAATGACAGCCACCTTGACTGGGCGGTCAACAAGCCACGTCGCTACGCCTGCTAAGTCCGAGTTACCGGTCCAATCGAAAACTTTCCGACATAACCAGTCGGGGTCTGTTCCACATGCTTCGTTCAATGTTGTAGCCATCGAAGAAAAAGTATCAATCACATAGACCAGCTTACGTTCACCTATATGTAACACCTGTGCACTCACTAGGCTCAACGTCGTGACAGATTCAGACGAAGCAACTCTTTACAAGGCTGTTGACGGGGTAGCAACCATCACCCTGAACCGTCCAGAGAACAAAAACGCTCTTAGCGTTGAGATGGTTAACTCACTTGGAGACAACCTCGAAGCCGCCCAGAGCGACCCTAAGGTCAGGGTCATTCTTTTCACTAATAACGGTAATACCTTTTGCGCAGGCGCTGATCTGAAAGCCAACCAGCCTGGGGTAACTCAACCCGCGGCTCGTCATAGTTTTGTTCAGATTCTTGATGACATCATTGAGTCGCCAAAGCCGGTGCTGGGCCAAATCGCAGGACACTGCACTGGAGGCGGAGTCGGCCTAGCCGCCGCTCTCGATATTTCAATCGCCGCAGACGACATCATTATCGGCTTCACCGAGGTTCGAATCGGGGTAGCTCCTGCAGTTATCTCTGTGGTCTGTCTCCCTAAACTACGGCGAGCGGACGCCAGTGAACTCTTCCTAAACGGCGAACGAATCCCGGCTTCTCGCGCAGCTGAAGTGGGTCTCATTAACCGCGCTGTTCCAAGGGATCTTCTAGAGAATGAAGTGAATGACACTCTCGGCAAAGTTGTGCGTGGGGGACCAAATGCTCTTGCCGCATCCAAACAACTGGTTTCTAAAGTGCCACAAATGAAGAGAAGCGATGCGTGGGAATGGACGGCAGAGTTGAGTCAGTCACTTTTCCAAAGTCCTGAAGCTGAAGAGGGAATCAGTGCTTTTAGGGAACGTCGCGACGCTGATTGGGTACCACCGACCCAGCAGTAACTTATTTGACGACTTGGACCTGACCGACCCTTGGTAATGCTATCCATACCCGGCCGGGCGGCAAAGCGATCGGTAGCCCGTCACGGTCAAAGTATCGCGTCACCTCTTCGGCTTGCGTCCGCTTCCAAGTGCCTTCTATAAGACTTCCATTGACAAACACTAAGGATTTTCCTTCGCCGAGGAGCACGGCTTCGGGTGACCGTCCATCAGCCCTACTACGTGTGTAGGAGACCACCTGAACGATGACCACTTCCGGAGTGACAGCTACGCCCTCAGTGTCAACGTGAGTCGTGCCGTTTTGGGTTCGAACCCAGCCCTCTTGTTGACTCCACCGGTACTTCACAAAAGTTGATCCGTAGTCGAGATCAACGCCGGTAACAGGCGTTGCGGAAGCAGGTAATCCATCGCTTGTGTCTTGACGGACAAACATTATTGGTGGGGATCCGCCATCCCCGCGACTGGTTCCAACAGTTCGCAATGATTTTGTGTCACTGAATAGGTTGTGTGGTGATGGTCTCTCCTCCATACGCTCGTAGACATCCATGGCGGCGTTGGAACTTACATCGACGTAGTCGACCTCTTGCAGCAACTCAAGCACAGCTTCATTGCCACCCGAATTAGCGAACAACGGCCTGTTCAAATTATGCAATAGATCAAAATCGCTGGTCCTGACCGAACGTATCGGTCCGACGTGTTCTGCTTGTTGCGAGTGGAAGAGTGCGGCAAAGCGAGTAAGGCCACCTTCGACTATTTCTTCGAAAACAACATCTGCGGAGTTGACTCCTGATTGAGGTCGAGCTCGGTCATGGTTATCGATTTTCACAATCAGCACTGGCCAATTGCCGACTTGGTCATCTCGAATTCCGGTCAGAGGCCAACTCTCAGAATCGTCTATTGCCGGTGCAGTTGTAGGCACGACATCTTGACCACTATCTCTATCTAAGAGATTTTCTTCAGCGGTGACAGACACCTCTGCGGAAGCAACGTCTACCAGTGTTGTCGATGACGGTGATAGCCGAGCGCTAGGTGGAGTTCCGGCGCAACTCGAAGAGGCGCCAACCGCAAGCAGGAGGAAAAGGAGTCGCCATTCTTGTCTGACCATCGAGCCGAGACTAGCCACCTATCGGCAGTTCCGAATGCCGTGTACCGTTCTATCCGTGAGCGGAGACGTACATGTTCAACGGGACGGTCATATTGGCTTCATCATTCTGGACCACCCAGAACGCCATAACGCGATTAGTACCGACATGTGGCAGGGGTTACTCGATTCCGCCAATGAGCTCGCCGCTGACGAACAAATCAGAGCGGTCTTACTGCGCGGCGAAGGAGACAAAGCTTTTGCAGCCGGTGCGGACATCAGCGAATTCAACGACAAACGAACTGACAGTTCCACAAATCAAGGGTACGACGACGTATCAGATCAGGCGTACACGGCCTTAACCACGATGCCCAAGCCATTGATCGCCATGATCCACGGCTACTGCATTGGTGGTGGACTCGCTGTGGCTCTTACTGCCGATTTGCGAGTTGTTTCTGATGATGCCAAATTTGCCATTCCGGCTGCCCGTCTAGGACTTGGTTATCGCTCTTCTGGACTGGGCCGACTCGTTCAACTGATCGGACCTTCATCAACCAAGAGAATCATGTTTCTCGCAGATCGGTTCGGCCCCGAGGAAGCACTATCTATGGGGCTGGTGAATCGGGTGGTCCCTAAATTAGAGCTCGAAACAGCGACCACCGAGTGGTTAAACATTGTTTGCGAAAACGCTCCACTGACTATCCAGGCAGCGAAGGCCGCCACTGATGAGTGGACCAAGCCGGAGTCAATCAGAAATTTCGATGAGATTAACCAATTAGTAGATGCTTGCTTCGACAGCACCGACTACCGCGAGGGTGTTGAGGCGTTCATGGCAAAGCGAACTCCACAGTTCAGAGGGCGCTAGCTCGAACGAGAGTCTCGACGTCGGCGTTGAGATCTTTGGTACTCCTCGATCTCGTCACTCAGTTCATGCACCTCGTGACATAACGCGAGGTATGAACGCAGACGATCTGCGTCTATTTCTTTGTTGTTGCACGCTGTCGTTACCGCACAGTCAGGTTCGTCTCTATGGCTGCAGTCGGCGAACTTGCAGTTCAGTGCAGCTTCCGCGATTTCGTTGAAGACTTCGTCCAGCCCAGCATCGTCCCAGATCTGGACCTCTCTCAAACCCGGTGTGTCTATCACCACGCCATGTTCAGCCACGAGTAGCTCTCGGCGGACTGTTGTGTGACGTCCTGATCCTTCTCTATCGACTGACCCCGTAGCGAGCATCGGGTCACCTACGAGTTGATTCACCAGTGTCGATTTTCCGACGCCAGATGCTCCGGTCACCGCGAGGGTGGCGCCACCATCTAACAACTCGGCTACCTCGTTCAACTCCTCGCCTTTATGCGCGTTCGTCAGCAAAATGGGGCATCGAACACCCCGTTTGACGAGTTGTTCTCGGATCTCTTCAGCGCCCCCTAGGTCACTCTTGTTGACAATGACAACAGGCGATACGCCCCCTCCTTCGGCGGTCACTAGGTACCGCTCAATCAAGTTTTCGTCTAGGTCTTGGTCGGTGGAGACGACCACGGCGAGCACATCGATGTTGGCTCCAACTACTTGAGGTACTGGGGCAGAGCCTGATGCTCGTCGAAGCACACGTGAGCGCCTAGGTAAGATTTCGGTGATGCCAACCCGTCGATTATCAATCGGGTTCAACGTATGGCTCACCCAATCTCCAACTGCCGGATAGTCAGTTGGGTCGTGAGCTTGTTCTCGCAAAGAGGTGTCTAGAGTGGCTTCATGTGAGCCGGAAGGGCCCAGTAATTCATAGGCACCTCTGTGCTCTACGACCACCCTGCTGATTCCCTGATCTTCTCTTAGGTCAGGGTGCGCTATTCCTTGTCTGTTCCAACCCAATAGGTCCAGCGGCGCACCAGCGTTACTCATCAGATAACCAGACGTCTGACCAGCGGCCCACCCCTGCTACTTGACCATAAACCTCATTACCATTCGGTAATTGCCAGTATCCCAGTCCCCCGGTTCCCGGATGCCCTATAACTGCTGACTGCGCGTGGGACAGATAGATCATGGGCATTTGTTCTGTGAGCACCAACATGATCTGCTCAACCGCTGCCTGTCGCACAGTCTCAACTGAACTTGAATGCAGCAGTTCCACAAAAGCAGTTAAAGGCTCACTGTGAAGATTGCTGACATTCAACGGCGAGGTCCGGATGGGTCCGAACAGTGGACCAAACATCATCGCCGGGTCAGACTCACCACCTACCCGCCAACAGGTCGCCATGAAATCACCGCTGAATCCCGGTCGATCGGTCACCGACCCCAGGACTCTTTGGATCAAACCGCTCCGGGTGACAGTTTCAGTTTCAACTTCGACAAATCCCGTCGCTTCCCACTGGCGCGCTAGTTCTCGAATCATGGACGACATGTGGATGTCGTCAGTGCACTGAAGATCGATCGAAATCTGTGACCCTGGCGCACGTCTATCTGAGCGGTCTTCGTCGTTGACGTAGTCAGCTAATAGCTGTTCTGCAGCGCTCGCGTCAGAATCTGGCCATGTCTCAGCTACCAGGCTCGACCACCAGCGGCTTTGTGGAGCAAACCACTGGGTAGCCGGTTCGCCAGCACCTGCGCCGAGCGAGGCTTTGATCAATACATCTTGGTTTGTCGACATTTGAAGGGCCCGTCTGACGCGAACGTCATCGACTGGCGACTGCACCGTGTTAAACAACACCACACCGACATTGTCTTCATTTCGAGATATGACAGTTAATTCAAGGTCTCGAGCCCGAGATATAGCCAACGTTGAGCGAGAATGCGCGAAATCTGCGTCGCCACGCTGGACTGACTGAATTCGTTCTTGTTCGTCCGCTACTTCGCGAAAAATCAGTTCATCAAGGTACGGCAATGATGTCCCGTCGGACCCTGTTCTCCAGTATTCGCTGTTCGCTGACAGCTTGACGGGCTGGCCAATTTCCCATGGCTCCATGATGAAAGGCCCAGTACCAACAGGACCGCGTATAAAACCGGAGGGGTCAACTCTTGCTGCTTCTATAGAAAAAACCCGGCCTATCGGTCCAGCTAGGACAATGTCGAGTGCAGGATTGGGTTCAGCTAAGTCGAACATCAAACGATGGTCGTCGATCACGGTGACTGCATTAATGCGAGCATCGCGCAATAGTCCTCGAGTCACCTCACCCTTTTTGAGGAACTCTTCGTATCCCTCTTTTATTACCTGGGCTGTGACGGGTTGGTCATCGCTGAATCTGAGACCTTTACGCAAAGTAATGGTCCAATTAAGCATCGTTGGGTTGGGTTCAACCTGTTCTGCTAACCAGGGAGCGGTTGAGCCATCGGGGAGAACTACGGTGATGGTTTCTAGAACTTGGTCAAGCACATTGCGACATGACCAAGCACATACGTGATCCCAAGGGGTCCAACCGGTGATCGGTGTGGGGTCCAACGCCAATAGCACTGTCGCTGACCCACCGACACGGACATCTGTTTCCGAGACTTCATTTTCTGGGACCCGACCTACCTTTTCCTCGGTCGACTCTGTCAATCGGTTTTCGCTAGTAGACGGAGGGGTTTGTTCAACAAGCGACGGATCTGATTCCCGCACTACTGAGGGGCCATCTGGTGCGCAAGCGACACTGATCAACACGGCCAGCATGAACGGCCATCCGATGTGATTGCGCCGATTCAATATTTTTCTCGCCATTCAGCTGGCCAAATCTCTTCCCCGAAATGCCAGTCGTCAGTTCGGTATGTAGTCCCAGTAGCGCTCGCTACTAACCGCTCGTTGACTTTCAGTTCGACCCTATGGTGGCCAAACCGTCGGGTACGACTGATCTCAGTAGCGGTCGCAACAACTAGGTCACCCGGACGAACGCCACGGTGGTAAGAGATATCGATCTGGGTGGCTAAAGCGAGGCGGCCGTAGCCATTTGAGGCGAAAGACATCGCGATGTCTCCGAGGCTGAAAAGGATCCCGCCATGTCCACCTCCCAAGAAGTTGGTGTGGGTTTCATTCATCGTCGCCTGAACCGTCGCGGCGCCTGGAGACCAAACTATTAATTCGGCACCTAACTGAGCCATTAAAGGATCAGCACTAAACAACAATTCAAGACGGTTACGTCCCTGCGCAGGTAGTTCTCGATCTTCGCTAGACACAGAGTTCACGGTACCTTCCAAAAAGTCACTACAAACAGGCACATACTCCACTATTCAGCGTTACCGCGCCGATTAACGCGCTTGTTTGCGACAACTGTGTGATTGCTCCGAGGCTGTCTCCAACAACGCCTCCTATAGAACGGTGAGACCATGCCCATGTGATTATGGTGGCTGGTACGGCGAACCCAAGCAGCAAGAATCCTTTGGGTCCGCTCACCAAAATGACAACGGCAACGGCGGCAACTATTCCAGCGAGACCCCGGCTTGTACTCAGTTTGCTTATGTAGTCAGCCCCTAACCCTTCTCTTGCGGCTCTTCGAGTAATAAGCATCACGCAAACTGATGCGGTTCTTCCTATCGCGTGCGCACTGACTAAGGACTTGAGACCGATTGTTGGCTCTAAGGCAGCCAATGCGGCTACCTCTATCAGGAGCACTAGAGCAACTGCGCTCGTCCCGTAGGTGCCCAGCCGTGAGTCTTTCAAAATTTCAAATCGACGTTCGACAGTTGCCCCTCCAGCGAATGCGTCTGCACAGTCAGCCAGCCCGTCTATGTGGAAAGCGCCGGTTACCGCCACTCCGAAGCTGATCGCTACAGCGGCTGCAACAGTACCTGGGAGCACCTGCGATAGACCGAAATAGATCAGACCAACGAGTCCGCCGATAAATGCCCCCACTATCGGAAACCATGGAACTGTTTGGGAGAGTGGGGGTGGCCCATTTCGGCCCACTCCGATTGGGATTCTGGTCAAAAAAACAACCGCGGCTCGCAGCGATCTCACGTCTCAGATCCAAAAAATTCTGTGAAAGTTGGCACTTCGTTCGCCGCGGCACAGGCCATGGAGATCAACGGTATAACCGCAGCAGCACCAGAGGCTTCTCCGAGTCGGAAGTCTAAATCGAGCAATGGCTCCAGACCGATGAAGTTCAGCAGTCGGCGGTGACCTATCTCAGCCGACTGATGCGCGGCGATGCAGTGTTCAAGAGCAAGCGGGTCGCATGCATGGAGGGGAGCCGCTCCAGCGGCCACAACGAAACCGTCGAGCAACACTGGGATTTTTCGACGCCTAGCCTCGATGATCGCCCCGGAAATAGCGACAATTTCAGCTCCGCCTAATTCTCGCAAAATTTCTTGCGGGCTTGCACCGGCAACCCGCTTCACCGCATGTTGAACGGCTTCTCTTTTGCGGCGTAAACCATCGTCATCGATGCCGGTCCCGCGACCCACCCAATCCGATGTGTCTCCGCCAAGAAGCGCGCACGATATCGCTGCAGACGACGTGGTGTTACCAATTCCCATTTCACCAAGCACGAGTAGGTCGGTGTCCATTTCTTTCACTGCTTGACGTCCGCTTTCAAACGCTTCCAAAAAACGCTCTTCAGACATTGCCGGCTCGAATCTTATGTCTGCAGTGGCTTTACCTATCCCGACGTCGACAGCGGTCACCTCCGCACCAGATATTCGAGCAAAGGCGTTTATGGTTGACAGACCAGCCTCGAAAGCAGTCATCATCGCTTCAGTGACCGAAGGCGGGTAAGCACTGACTCCCGCCCTTGCAACACCGTGATCGGCGGCAAAGATCAGAATTTTGGGTCTCTGAACCTGCGGCGTGATTGATCCTTGCCACCCAGCCATAAAGACCGCTATTTCATCAAGCCGTTTCAGTGCGCCGCTGGGTCTGAGTATGTCGGCAAGTCGTTCTTCTAGCGCGCCTCGCGCGTCATTGTCGGGCCTCGTTAGGTCCTCCAGGGAAGCGGGAATGGGGTTCGTCACAGCAAATCTTCAATATTTTTGAGTTTCGTTACTTGCCCCATAGACGCGAACAACGTCACCCCCGCCTGTCTGGCGATCAACTGATTTACGCGTCCCAAGGTGTCACGGTATCGACGCGCCAACTCGTTGTCGGGGACGATGCCGAGCCCCACTTCATTGGTTACGACGACAGAGGGAGATTCTCTTTGGCCTAAGAATTCGGACAAGGTCGCTGCCGCTTCCTCAACTTTCTCGGCTTCATACCCTTGAAGAAGCAAATTCGAGACCCACATCGTCACACAATCAATGATTACTAAGGAGCCTTCAGCGACTCCGCGAATATCAGAAGCCACTTCAACTGGAGATTCCATGGTGGTCCAGCTTGCGGGACGCTCGCGGCGATGTCTTGCTATTCGTTCTGCCATATCTTCATCACCAGCAGTTGCAGTTGCGACGAAGCACACCTGACCTCGCCAAGCTTCTCCGACCTTTTGCGCCAAGGCGCTCTTGCCACTCCGCGCCCCTCCGGTAATAACCGTTAACCCGCTCGGAATCGAAATATCGCCATTATCGACCTTCAATAGTCGATGCCTTTTTTAGCGAGAATGCCCTTCTCATAAGCGTGTTTAACGTTGTGCATTTCGGTGACTGTGTCGGCAATCTCCACAAACTCTGGCGGCGCGTCACGGCCTGTCATCACAATGTTGGTTTTTTCAGGGCGGCCGATTACTGCGGACACAAGTTCTTCTTTCGATATCCATCCCCAATTAGCGGGGTAAGTCACTTCGTCGAGAACGACAAGTTGGTATTCGCCACTTGCAATGCAATTTTTTGCGTGAGCCCATGCGGCCTGAGCTACTGCTTCATCTTCAGAAAGATCTTCCGACTCCCAGCTGAAACCTTCTCCAATCGCCCACCAGTCGACACCTAGTTTTTCACGACACACGCTCTCTTCGCCGGTGTTCCAATTACCGGACTTCAAGAACTGGATGACCGCAACGTTCCAATTTCTAGCAACGGATCGAATCACAACACCGAACGCTGAAGACGACTTACCTTTCCCATCGCCCGTATTAACAATCACCAATGAGGGAGCTGTCTTCTGAGTTTGCACATCGGGGGGCCGGGTCGGCGGGGTTTCGCTCATCAAGGATTCTCCTTCGAGACACTCGGCACCACTACAAGGTGATCATCAACCTGAAGTACTTTCACCTGAGCGCCGTACAGCTCTGATAATCGGATTGGGTCCAAAACTTCAGCCGGCTTGCCTTCCACCGCTATGCGGCCTTTGGACATCAAAATTATTCGGTCGCTGTACTGACTCGCCAGCGTGAGGTCATGCATAGTCATAACGACCGTGACCTGGTGTTCTTCTCGCAGTAGTCGAATTCGATCCAAGGCCTGCTGCTGATGACCTAGATCCAGTGCGGTTGTGGGTTCATCCAGGAAAACTATTGGTGTCGCTTGCGCAATGGCTCGAGCAAGATGGCACCGCTGCAGCTCGCCACCACTCAATGATTCAAGCGTTCGTTGTCCCATACTCGATAGATCAAATTGCTCTAGTACCTGTTCAACCAGACGAAAATCGCGAGACCCCTCCATTCCAAGAAAAGGGAGGTGAGGTGTCCTGCCAAGCAGGACATAACTATTAACCGTCATCCCAGGTGGAATTTCAGGATGCTGAGGCACGTACGCGAGTAGTCGGGCCCTTTCCCGGAGCGTTAAATCGGTGATGTTTCGTCCGTCTATCGAGAGACTGCCTGAAGCCTTCCGCAACCCAGCCATTACCGATAGCAATGTGGTCTTTCCGGCACCATTAGGACCCACTATCGATACCCACTCACCGGTGTTAACTGAGAGCGAAACATCACTCAGGATCGGTACGTCTTCTATGCGAACTCCGACTTCGTTGGCCACAAATAGGTTCATCCAAGTGTCCTCTTACTTGACCTCAACACGATCACAAAGAATGGTGCACCGCAAAAGGCGGTTATGACGCCTATCGGAATCTCAGCTGGCGATGCAAGACTTCGGCCCAGAAGGTCAACGAATACTAGGAATGCTGCCCCAAACAGAATCGACAGAGGCAGAACGACCCGGTTACTCGCGCCAGCCACTAAACGAACTGTGTGGGGGACGATAATGCCAACGAAGGCGATCAATCCGCTAACTGCAACTGCTGCGGCCGTACCTAGCGAGGCCGCACAGATAACAATCAACCTGACTAATTGAGGTCGTATCCCTAGCGAAGAGGCTTCAAGATCGCCAAGTCGCATGACATCGAGGACCCGGCGATAAACGAGAATCAACAATCCCGATGCAAACGCATACGGTGCCAGTAGAGAAACTTCGTCCCAGGAAGCAGTATTGAGACGTCCCAGAATCCAACTGTAAACCTGTCGTATCGTCTCAACATTTTGTTGTTGAATAAAAGTCTGAATGGCAGTTAGGAAGCTTGCAACCGCCACTCCGGCAAGTAAAAGCGCTGCGGGTGATCGTTGGGTTCCCGAGCTGTATCCCAGCAGGTATGTAAGCGCTACCGCTATTAGGGCACCAACAAATGCCAGAAGTGGAACCAAATCGAAGGTACCGACGCCATCGCCAGAGCCGGTGACAATCGCGACCGTTGCTCCGAGGCCGGCTCCCGCCGCGGCACCTAATAGATATGGGTCCGCTAGCGGATTACGGAACACAGCTTGGTAACTAGCCCCGCTCACGGCCAAGGTCCCGCCCACCAACGCCCCCAGTGCTACGCGAGGAAGTCTGACCTCCCAAATTATGTTTTTCTGAATGGGTGACAGTCCACTGTCAACCGAGATAAACGGCAAACGATCGAGTAGCTCCTTCAAAGCATCGGTCCTATCGATATCTGCGGGACCAATCAACAACCCAGCACTTGTCGCAACAGCAACTGCTACAAACCCTATTAAAAGGCCAGGAACGCGAAATTTTTCCACTCCCCCGCCCATGGGACGAGGTGCAGCACCACCAGCAAGGAGCTGTCTAACGGGCATTTACCGTCGCAACTGCATTTGCGACCGTTTCCAAAAAATCGACCAAGCGGGGGCCCCAACGGCTACTGATATCGCTATCCATTTCAAAAACATTTCCGTTGCGGACTGCGGACAGCTCAGACCAACCAGGACGAGCACTAATAGTGGCTACCGATTGTGCACAGCATGTCGCGTCTGCAAAGAAAATAATATCTGGGTCGGCTTCAAGAATAAATTCTTCGCTTAGTTGGGGATAGCCCCACGCAGTTCCATCCTCATCAGCCGGATCAGCAATATTCTTAAGGCCCGTCATCGTGTAAATCTGTCCGATAAAAGTCGAACTCGTTACCGAATACAAGGTGTCATCAAGCTCGTGGAAATAGGTCAACGAGTCGCTGGGCATTTGGATGGCGTCGAGGATCTCCTCAATCTGCTCTCTCATCTGATCAACGACCATTGAGGAACCTTGACTGTTTCCGGTGATATCGCCGATCTCCCCCAATTGACGGTAGACGTCCTCTAACTCAACGGCAGCAGCCGCCACGTAGACCCTTATACCCAAAAGCTCGAGTTCTTCTTGCACTCCGGTGTCGCTGAGGATTACCAGATCGGGTTCAAAAGAGGCAATTGCTTCAACGTTAGGGTTCCATCCGGATAAATCATCGACGACGGGTGCCTGGGGTGGCCAGTAACTGTAATTATCAACCGCAACCACTTGTTCCCCTGCGCCAATAGCGAACAACATCTCCGTCGCAGTCGGTGACAAAGACACAATGGCTGTCGGGTAATCAATCGACGGCTGAACGACTTCAGATTCGTTGGGTTCTGCCGTTTCCTGATCTTGTGCCGGCATCTCAGTCGCGGGCACAGCCGAAGCTGTCGGCTCATACGTGACTGAATTGCCACTCAGGTTGGTTGAGTCGTTGCCGCCAC
>ENA-UPTF01000939-UPTF01000939.1-marine-metagenome-genome-assembly--contig:-NODE-939-length-19381-cov-4.666028_pt1 | contig 19381 bp, 16 predicted proteins | sample MGYA00238166_ERZ767019 | MGnify/ENA primary metagenome ERZ767019 (study PRJEB28930, sample SAMN06266391) | marine metagenome | isolation source: Sea water from 250 m depth | place: Atlantic Ocean | study... | reverse complement strand
TGAAATAATGCCAGTGCCTAATGGTTTTGTAAGGACTAATACATCACCTTCTTTTGCTTCAGAATTTTTAATTAATCTTGTTTTTTTTACTTCACCACTAACGACTAAACCATATTTAGGTTCTTTATCATCAATTGAATGACCTCCAACTATGGGTATGCCCGCTTCCTGAGTTTTATCTGACCCTCCTTTAAGAATCTCTGATAAAATTTCTTTTGGTAATTCATTGATTGGGAATCCAACGATATTTAATGCGAATAAAGGTTTTGCACCCATGGCGTAAATATCAGATAAAGCATTAGCAGCAGCAATTTGTCCAAATTGATAAGGGTCATCAACAATGGGTGTGAAAAAATCTACACTCTGAACTAAAAGTTTATCATCACTGAAAGAAACTACAGCTGCATCGTCAGATTCATTAAACCCGACTATAACATTATCTTGGTATTTTGAATTAATATTGCTCAGTACCTGAGCAAGGTCTTCAGGACCAATTTTGCATGCTCATCCAGATCCATGAGAAAATTGAGTTAGTTTAATTTTATCAAATTTTGTCATATATAAATTTAAAGCTTTATAATGAGGTAAATAAGTGGTTCTGGGTATCTACAAAAAACACACACAATACGTTGGTTTCATTTTATTCAGATAAGTAAATTCTTATTCGCAAAACTATAAATAATAAAATATTTGATTTAAGGTATGTTAATTAATGAGTAAAACTACAAAAAAAGTTGATGAAGTTGTGATTCGTTTTGCTGGAGATTCAGGAGATGGGATGCAGCTTACGGGAGGAAGATTTACTGAAACAACAGCTATTGTAGGCAATGATCTAAGCACATTGCCTGATTTTCCTGCAGAGATTAGAGCACCTGCTGGTTCCTTAGCAGGCGTAAGTGCTTTTCAAATTAAGTTTAGTTCAAGAGATATCCATACCCCCGGGGATGCACCTGATATATTGGTTGCTATGAATCCAGCTGCATTAAAAGCACATCAAAAAGAAATTTTACCAGGTGGAACAATCATCTGTAATACGAATGCTTTTACACCAAAGAATTTAAAATTAGCGGGCTATGAGACAAACCCTCTAGAAGATAAAACTCTGGATGATCACTATACAGTTTACTCAGTTGAGATGAGCAAAATGGTTGCGTTAGCCTGTGAAGATTTAGGGCTTACACCTAAACTTGTTGATAGAACCAAAAACTTTTTTGCACTCGGCCTTTTATTTTGGATCTATGATAGACCAACACAACCTACTAAAGATTGGCTAGCAATAAAATTTTCCAAGAAACCTGAACTTGTTGAAGCAAATGTAAGAGCTATGGATGCAGGATATAACTATGGTGAAACAACTGAAATTTTTACAACACGATATACAGTGGATAAAGCAAGTTTGCCTCCAGGAACCTATCGAAATGTAGTAGGTAATTATGCCTTATCTATGGGATTAGCAGCAGCTGCCGAAAAGTCAAAACTACAGTTATTTTATGGCGGATACCCCATAACTCCAGCAAGTGATATCTTACATACTTTATCTGCTTGGAAACATTTAGGAATTAAAACATTCCAAGCGGAGGATGAAATTGCAGGGATTACAGCTGTACTTGGCGCTGCCTTTACTGGCAGTTTAGGTGTGACAGCTACTTCTGGACCTGGAATCTCGTTAAAAGGAGAATCCATGGGCTTAGCTGTTATGGCTGAATTGCCTTTGGTAATCATCAATGTTCAGCGTGGTGGACCAAGTACGGGACTTCCAACAAAAACTGAGCAATCTGATTTACTCCAGGCAATGTATGGTCGAAATGGCGAGGCGCCAATGCCTGTTTTAGCATCTTCTACTCCTGGAGACTGTTTTTATGCCGCTTACGAAGCTTGTAGGATTGCTATTAAATATATGACCCCAGTTATGCTATTAACTGATGGTTATTTAGCAAATGGTTCTGAGCCATGGCAAGTACCTAATATCGATGATCTTGAATCAATTGATGTAAAATTTGCGGATAAGTCTTCTGTGGTTGATGGGCAGTTTATGCCTTATCTAAGAAATAAGAAAACATTAGCACGTCCATGGGCCATACCAGGTATGAAAGATTTAGAACATCGAATAGGTGGTATAGAAAAAGAAGATGTTACGGGTAATGTGAATTATGAGCCTGATAACCATCATCATATGGTTAAAACACGTGCTAAAAAAGTTGAATCGATTGCTGATGAATTAGGTAAATCTGAAATTTTTGGGAATAAAAATGGTGATTTATTGATTCTAAGTTGGGGCGGAACTAGGGGAGCCTGTCGATCTGCAGTAGAAGCACTACGGGCAAAAAAGAAAAAGGTGAGCCATCTTCATATCCGATGGATTAATCCATTACCTAAAGACTTGGCTGAGATATTAATTAAATTTAAAAATGTTCTGATGCCTGAAATTAATTCTGGTCAGTTAAGTAAAATAATTAGAGCAGAATTTTTAGTAGATGTTAAAGGATTAAACTTAGTTCGAGGAAAACCAATAAGTTCTGCTGATATTCAACAAGCAGCAAACTCATTAATAGGATAAAAAAATGTCTGAAGCAAAAGTAAAGAAAACTTATACAAAACAAGATTTTACATCTGATCAAGCGGTTAGATGGTGTCCAGGATGTGGTGATTATGCCATTTTAGCCCAAACTCAGAAAGTTTTTCCTGATCTAGGTGTTGATAAAGAAAATCTTGTATTTATTTCAGGTATTGGTTGTTCTAGTCGCTTCCCTTACTACATGGATACATATGGATTCCATACTATCCATGGACGAGCTCCTGCAATCGCATCTGGTGTAAAACTTGCAAATCCAGATTTATCAGTTTGGGTTGTAACTGGAGATGGAGATGGACTTTCAATCGGTGGCAATCACACAATTCACCTTTTGCGCCGAAATCTAGATATTAATGTAATGTTATTTAATAACCGAATTTACGGTCTCACTAAGGGTCAATATTCTCCAACTTCTGAAGTTGGTAAAGTGACTAAATCAACTCCTATGGGTTCTTTGGATCGTCCCTTTAATCCATTGACTCTTGCGCTTGGTGCTGGAGCTACCTTTGTATCTAGAACAATTGATAAAGAAACAAAACATTTGCAGGAAATGATTAAAAAATCACATGTCCATAAAGGGACATCCTTTATGGAAATTTATCAAAATTGTAATATTTTTAATGATGGTGCTTTTTCATCATTAACTGATAAAGAGACTAAATCAGATACAGTGCTTTGGCTAGAGAATAATAGTCCCATGGTTTTTGGAGCTGAAAAAAATAAAGGCATTAGACTTGATGGAAATGTCCCAAAAGTTGTGAAAATTGGAGATAAATGGAGTATTGATGATATTCTTGTGCACGACGAGTCAGATTATGTTATAGCATCGTTACTTTCGAATATGACTTATAATGAAGACTTCCCAGACCCTATTGGAGTGCTCTATGCTATTGAAGACACTACCTATGAAGATATGATGGTGAATCAGATTAAAGAAGCCACTAAGAAAAAAGCAAAGGGTACTATTCAAGATATAATTAATGCAGGAGATACCTGGGTGGTTAAATAGGTTAATTATATGGGATATCGTAAAGAAAAAGATAGTATGGGTGAAGTAGAAGTACCCGAAGAAAAATACTACGGTGCCCAAACACAAAGATCAGTAAATAATTTTAAAATTGGCGGGGAACGCTTTCAACGCGAGTTCATTCGTGCTTATGGGATTATTAAAAAGGCTGCGGCTAAAGTCAATGCTTCTGCAGGTAAACTAGATGAAAAAATAGCCAATGCTATTTCAGAAGCATCTGATGAAGTAATTAATGGAGATCTTGACAAGCATTTTCCACTTGTGATTTGGCAAACTGGTTCAGGTACACAATCAAATATGAATTTCAATGAAGTTATATCTAATAGGGCCATTGAGATGTTAGGCGGAGTCAAAGGTTCTAAAAATCCAGTTCATCCAAATGACCATGTTAATATGAGTCAATCAACAAATGATACATTTCCAACTGCAATAAATATTTCTGTAGTAGAATTAGTTACAAATGAATTAATTCCAGAGTTAGAAAAATTAGAAGAAACATTTACAAAACAATCAAAAGAATTTAACTCAATTGTAAAATTAGGAAGAACACACTTACAAGACGCTACCCCATTAAGTTTGGGACAAGAATTTTCTGGATACAGTGCTGCTCTAAATCATGGAATAAAACGTATTAAGAATTCACTTGATAGTTGTTATGAATTGGCCATTGGGGGTACTGCTGTTGGAACAGGAATAAATTCTTTTGAAGGTTATGCGGATTCTGTAGCAAAAGAAATATCATCAATTACAAATCTTCCATTTAGAAGTGCAGAAAATAAATTTGAAGCTTTAGGAGCCCAAGATTGTATAGTTGAATTATCAGGCGCCTTGAAAACTATTGCAGGGTCATTATTTAAAATTGCAAATGATATACGTTGGCTAGCTAGTGGCCCACGTTCTGGAATTGGTGAAATTATTATACCTTCGAATGAACCTGGATCATCTATTATGCCTGGTAAAGTAAACCCAACTCAGTGTGAAGCTATGACAATGGTATGTACTCAAGTCATGGGTAATGATACTACAATTACTATAGCAGGTGCCAGTGGAAATTTTGAACTTAATGTCTATCGACCAGTTTTAGCTTATAATATTATTCAGTCAATTCGTATTCTTTCTGATGCTACTAACTCATTTAGAAAAAATTGTGTTGAAGGTATTAAGCCTAATGAAGAAAGAATCAGTACCAATTTATATAATTCTCTCATGTTGGTTACAGCATTAAACTCACATATTGGTTATGATAAAGCAGCTGAGGTGGCAAAAAAAGCCTATCAAGATAACACATCACTTAGAGAAGCTATCATTGCTTTAGATTATATGAGCGGAGAAGATTTTGATAAATTGGTCCAGCCAGAGCAAATGATTCATCCTTCAAAATAATAATAATAATTTTATTTTTTTTAAAGTTAATTATAGAAAATTCCTACCTGAACTCAGTTCGTCAGTGACTTAAATTTAAATATGGCTATAAACATTTCATTTAGCACTTTAACCAAATATTTAAAGAGCGCATTAATCTCTGTGTTAATTGGATTGTGTATAATAATCGGCTACATTATTTATTTAGCCCAGGATTTACCTTCACTTGATCAATTAGAAAATTATGATCCAGATTTAGTTACGAGAATTTATTCTGCCGATGGTGAGATCTTAGATGAATTGTTTTTAGAAAAAAGAATTTTTGTAAGCTTGGATCAAATTCCAAATAATATGAAAAATGCCGTTATAGCATCAGAAGATCGGCGATTCTACAATCACTGGGGAATTGATTCTAGAAGTATTGTCCGGGCTGTTGTTATAAATATTATTAGTCTAGGTTATGTTCAAGGCTTTAGTTCTTTGACTCAACAAGTCGCCAGAACTCTCTATGATACGATAGGATTCAAAAAAACGATTACAAGAAAAATTAAAGAAATTATTACAGCCATTCAGATTGAACGTACTTATACTAAGGATGAGATTCTTGAGATGTATTTAAATAATGTCCATTTTGGTCATGGTACTTATGGTGTCCAAGCTGCAGCGAAACGTTATTATGGAAAAGATGCAGTACGTTTGACATTAGGTGAATCCGCGATGCTTGTAGGAATTCTCCCAGCCCCAGCAAGATATTCTCCAATAAACCATTCAGAAAGAGCTCATTATAAGCGTAATGTTGTTCTTCGTGTAATGAGAGATGAAAGATTTATTACTAAAGATATGTACTCTGAAGCACGTGTTATTGAATCAGAAAATATTTCTGAAACTACAGCAAAAGGTAAAGCGCCTTATTTTACCGAATATATTCGCCGAACTATGGAAAAAGAAGATGACCGTCTTGGTGTAAACATTTACAGGGATGGATTGAAAATTTATACTACGCTTGATACTAGAGTTCAGTCTGCCGCGGAAGAAGCTTTAATGAATGCAATTAAGTCTAATCAAAAAAAGTTAAATCAGCGAATTTTTAATGATCCAGAAGAATTTTCAAGATTAGCTTATCTTAATATATTTCCTGAAGATTCAGTTAGAATGATGATGGAAGGCGATACAATTCTCTATGAAGACTTAAGAAATAAACTTTTAGTTCAAGGTGCCTTTGTAGCTTTAGATCCTTCATCTGGAGCTATTTTGGCTATGGTAGGTGGACGCCCAGATTATCATGATCAATATAATCGAGCAGTTCAAGCAATGCGTCAACCTGGATCGGTATTTAAACCTTTTGTATATACATCTGCTATTGATAATGGATATCCAGTTACAAAGCAATTATTAAACCAACCATTAGTTCTTCGAGTCCTCAATTCTGAAGGAGAGTGGGAGAAATGGATGCCTAGGAATTATGATGGAACAACAAGTGGATTAACAAGCTTAAGAGAAGGAATTCGCAAATCAATTAATCTTGTTGCAGTAAGAGTAGTAAAAGAACTTGTGCCAGCATCTGAAGTAAAATCAATTTCTAAACGGATGGGTATCACTACAGATATTCGTGCAGTTGATGCAATTGCCCTTGGTACTTCAGAAGTGTATTTACTAGATATAGTGAATGCTTATTCTGCATTTCCAAATCAAGGAGTTCTCAATCAGCCTTTTGCGATAACTAAAGTAGAAGATCGCTATGGGAATACTATTAAGGAATATGAGCCAATCAGAGAAGAAGTTCTCAGAGCAGAGTCAGCTTATATAATGACATCAATGTTGCAAACAGTGATGGATGCAGGTACTGGAGGTAGTGCTCGATGGAGGCATAATTTTTATCATCCAGCTGGAGGGAAGACAGGTACAACACAAAATTGGACGGATGCCTGGTTTGTTGGGTTTTCAAAACAATTAGCTGCTGGAGTATGGATTGGCGTAGATGACCCTATCGTAAGTTTGGGTACTAATCAAGATGGCTCTCGAGCTGCTCTTCCAGCTTGGGCAAATTTTATGAAAGGGGCACACGATACATTACGAATGAAGCGAATGAATTTTAATCGGCCTAGTGGCGTAAAGAATTTTGAAATTTGTTCAATTACAAAAGATATCCCAACAAATTTGTGTACAGTAGAATCTGAAATATTTATTCAAGGAACGGAACCATCACAAGTTTGTAAAGTCCATCGCAGAAATTAATTTTAATTATAGAATAAAATATGATCTACTTGATTAGCTCCAATTCTAATGGAGTTATTTAATAATTCTAATCCTGATAATAGTTTTTCATTATTAGAATTAAAACACCTAAAAATTGGATCACCCTTTTCTACATGATCGCCTATTTTACAATAAAATTCAATTCCAGCTGTTGGATCAAGAATATCAGATTTAGTTTTCCTTCCACACCCCAATTCAACTGTTGCCCAGCCAATACTTAAAGTATCCATGGCTTCAATAAAGCCATCATCATTCGCAAAAATGGTTTGTTCATGTTTCGGCGAATTAATTTCATTTGCTTTATTTAAATGACCACCTTGCTGGTTAACCATTTCTTCAAATTTATTATATGCTTTTCCAGAGGAAATTAAATCTTTCTGAATCGAGACAGCTGTAGTGTAACTATTTGAAATTCCAGCTTGGACAATAAGTTTACTCCCAAGTTCAAATACAACATCCATCAAATCTTGAGAAGCATTACCTTTAAGTGCTTCTATAGATTCGTTAACCTCACACCACATTCCTGCAGTTTTTCCTAGGGGTTGATCCATACTTGAATAGACTATTTCTGTTTTAATACCAAAGGCTTCACCAATACTTTGTAAAGCGTTACCTAAATCCATTCCTTGGTTTATAGTCTTCATAAATGCTCCATTCCCAATTTTAATATCTAAAACCAATCCATCTATTCCTTCTGCTATTTTTTTGCTCATGATTGAACCGCAGATAAGTGGCACCGAATCAATTGTATCTGTGATATCCCTTAAAGCATACATTTTTTTATCTGCTGGGCATATAGAATCTGTTTGAGACATAATACAAATACCTATTTCTTGAACATTATTTATAAAGTCATCTGTTGTAAGATTAGTTTGAAAACCTGGTATCGTTTCCAATTTATCAATTGTTCCTCCAGTATGAGCTAGGCTTCTTCCTGCTAACATGGGTATTGCTTGACCTCCGGCGGCTAAAATTGGGCCCAAAATCATTGAAACCTTATCTCCAACGCCTCCTGTTGAGTGTTTATCTGAAACATAGGTGTCAATTTCATTAAATTCGATTATTTTTCCAGACTGTAGCATAGCTTCTGTAAGAGAAATTGTTTCTTGTTTTGTCATTCCATAAGTTTTAACGGCTTTTAAAAATTTAGTCATTGATTTATCATCAATTTTATTTTCTACGAATGATTTGATTAATAACTTTAAATCTTCATCCGGGATAGGCTTCCCATTACTTTTTAAATCAATTTGATTCTGAAGAATCATCTTTTTTCTTTTTGAAGCGTTTGAAAAAATTAAATTCAAAACGCAAGGGGGGTTGCTCTCTTAATGTGTGCAACATTAAATAAGCTGCAATAACAAAAAGAATTACGTTAGGAGACCATACGCCTACCATAGGAGTAAGGATACCTCTATCAGCAAGATCTTCACCACCTATCATTAGAATATAATAAATTAGAAAAAATCCAAATGATAGACCTGTGGCTATAGTAAAACCTCCTTTTCTAAATAGAACTCCCAATGATGCGCCGGTCATGATGAATAGAATAGATGCAACAGGTAATGAAAATTTCTTATGTAACTCTACATTGTATTTATTACTTGATTTATTGTAGCTCCTTAAAAGGTTATATTCATTTCTTAGTTGCCTTCTGACAATATCCACATCTTTTTCTCCACGATAAATATCATCAGCAGTATTTGATGAATCAGTACTAAATCGTTCAATCTCTTTATCAATTAATAATTGAGATCCTTCTAATGATGGTGGAACAAGACTGTCCATACCTATTCTTAAAAATGCCCGACCTATTCGGCCATTAACAATATTTATTCTATCATTAATATTTGATCTTTTATCTAATATCATTGGTATTGTCATCTCTCGGTCTGATCGACTAGTTGTATCTCTCCTATTAAGGAATAGGTCATCAGCAGGTATAATTATTTTATGTTTAACAAATTCAATTCGACGATAATTGCCATAATCATTCAAATCAAGTTCATGAATCTCACCATCATAAAGATCTAGAATAATGGCATCATCTATAGTTGAAAGTTCACCAGTTTTAGAATGAATGCTAGTTTGAGATTTATTAATGCCTTTACTAAATATCCGAACATCTTTTAAAGTTTCATTTTCCTTATCACGGATTATCATACTATAATCTGGGAGGTCATCCATGAAGTAGCCAGGCTCAATATTTAGGTCAGGTCGCTTTCTATATATATCTCCAGAAAGCATCCTTGCCTTAAAATTCATCTCGGGCATAATAAATGCATTAAATAATATCAATATGATAGCAATCAATAATCCCATTGTTAATGCTGGTAGCACAATTGTTGTGAAACTAATGCCTGATGATCTCATAGCAGTTATTTCATTATCTTCAGAAAATTGACCAAATGCCATAAGTGCAGCAACAAGAACAGCCATTGGGACTGCTAAGGCACTTATCCATCCTAGGTTAAGAAATAAATATTCAAAAATTGTTCCAATATCAAGTCCCTTACCGATAAACCGATCAATCGCCCTTAGAAGGAATTGAGTAAACAATACAAAAACAATAATTAATAAAGAGAAAATAAAGGGCATGAATAGCTGTTTTAGTATATATCTAGTAAGCAGGCGCATATGAAAAATTACAATAGTTCCATTTTATTATTACCATCTTGAATGGAAAATGCAATATAAGTGTTCCTAGAAATTTATTTTCATATAATCGATCTAAATCCACTAATTTGCGTGGCTTCAAATGATATATTTATTTGAAGTAGTATGGTGGGTGTAGCTCAACTGGTTAGAGCACCGGTTTGTGGCACCGGAGGCTGTGGGTTCAAGTCCCATCACTCACCCACAGTGAGTAAAAAAAATAAATTTCGGGGTGTGGCGCAGTCCGGTTAGCGCACCTGCTTTGGGAGCAGGGGGTCGGAGGTTCGAATCCTCTCACCCCGACTCGTCAGAAACTACTTCTGACCGACATAAAGCCCTTCTTTATTGAGGGGCTTTTGTTTTGTCTAATATAGTCTACTGTTATCTTAAATATACAGAAACGGGAAACCAAATAGCGGGAAACCATGCCGGGAAACTCAACCAAAAAACTCAACCTAGAACGCCTTTTGGGGGGTGTACCCATTAAATAAAAGAGACACCCACAATTATTATATAATTTTTTGTAAGTTTCACTGCATTTGAAATCAAAGGAGTTCATTATGAGAAAAATTGCTATACTTTTATTTATCACATTTTCATTTGTATTTGCCCAGAAAACCTATGTTCCCGATGACAAATTTGAGCAGGCCCTGATTGACTTGGGCTACGACACAACTCTGGATGATTCAGTGCTTACCGCAAATATCAGTGATGTAACCAGCTTGGATGTGATGGACAAAGAAATAAGTGATTTAACGGGGATAGAAGCCTTTACCGTCTTAATCGTCCTAGAGTGCGATAATAATCAATTAACCAGCTTGGACATGAGCAAAAACATTGCTTTAAAGGAACTTCATTGTCCTGGTAATCAATTAACCAGCTTGAATGTGAGCAAGAATACAGCTTTAGAGATACTGAATTGCGAAAGAAATCAATTAACCAGATTAGATGTGAGTAATAATACTGTTTTAATAAATCTGTCTTGCGGTACTAATCAATTAACTTCTTTGAATATGAAAAATGGGCTCACTGACCAAGTATTAGATTTTGATGCAAGAGGAAATCCAAATCTTACCTGTATCTCAACTTTAGACCCAGCCTATGCCACTGCTAACTGGACTTCTGCAAATGGGAATATCGATTCGGGCGTAACCTTTGCTTACATTTGTGGAGTAGACGTAGATGGCGTCTCTACTTATAATAATAATGGTATCAAAGCAATCACCTTTAATGTAGAGTTACCAACTCATTCAATTCCGGATACAAATATCTCACTTGCATTCTGGAAATCGGGAGCAGAAAACAATGAATGTACGGGCTGTAATGGAAGAGATACTGTTTGGATGCATAAACTATCAGATGATCATTGGGAAGCTACTGTGGGGCTTGACACAACTCTAGTTGCGGGAGATGTAGGTGAAAGTATGTACTGGTATCATTATGTAAAAACAGTTTCTCCTAAACCCGAGCATGAGATCGATGAAAATGGTGATAGGTTTAAGTCAACATCAAATACAGATGGTTTAAGGCAATTAGCGCCGGGTTGGCACAAAAAAAGTCCTTTAGCTATGGTTGACACTGTAACTGCTTGGGAAAATATACCACCAGAAAGATTTGTATGGATAGGCGAAGCTTTAGATACATTGAATATCTCCAAAACTAGTCTTGATGATAATTACACTTTACAGTGGAGTGCGAGTACTAATCTTGATGAAGATCCTATTCATTATTTAGTCTATGCAAAAGTTGGTGTTTACCCAGCAGAAGAAATATATGATACGACCGTAACTACGCTACCGATTAGTAGTAGAGAGTTTATAAACAATGTGTTTGAACAAACTCCAGGTAATGGAGTAACCGTAAGATTCAGTGTTTCTGCAACAGATGGTATTGATACCGTAAAAATTTCTGGTGATGATAGGGTGTTATATGTGAATCGTTATGAATTCCTCTCAACAGAAACTAAAGGAATGCCTACTGAATTTGCTCTACATGAGAATTATCCAAACCCATTTAATCCATCAACCACCCTTCGCTTTGATTTACCTGAACTAAGTGATGTTAATGTGATTATCTACAATATGATAGGGCAAAAGGTGAAAACATATAATATGCAAAATATATCAGCTGGCCATCATTCAATTAAGTGGAATGCCACAAATGATTTAGGTGATCCAGTTAGTGCGGGTGTTTACTTATATCAATTACAGGCTAAAGACTTTGTTAATACAAGAAAGATGATATTGTTAAAATAACTCCTTCAAATTGAAGGTGTTATATATTCCATAAGTGAGACTTCTTTTTTACCGTTTTCAGTAGTTTGGGTACCTACTTGGTTAAATCCATATTTTTTATGAAAAATCATTGAACCTTCATTTTTTGGTCTGATATTGACTTCACATGTGATACGATCAGTTTTATTATTAGAAAAGTCCGCTAAATCATTATAAAACGCTTTTCCAAGACCATTTCCTTGATAAGAGGGGTCAATAACAATCCGATCTACATACATAAAGGAATCAAATCGTTTTTCAAACCATTTATAGTTAATGCTATGGTATTCTTTTCCAGGGGTTAGTGCAATTAAGAAACCAACCAACTTTTCTTCAATTTTTAAGCTGCGGAAGTAATCAACAATAGTTAAGAAATGATTCATATCGTTAATATTTACACTACTAACAGCAGGAAGCGCTTCCTGATTCATCTTTACAATAAGAGGCAATTCATCACTAGTAGTTTCCGAAATAGTAAAATCCATGGTAAAAAATACGGTAATATGCCCAAACCTTTCTTTATTGTTTTCCTGAATAAAGGTTGGTTAATTTTCCAAGCTTTTATTGAGCCGAAAAATTATGTTTAATCAACTGGCAGACCGGTTTGATTCGATCTTCAAAAACCTTCGTGGTTTGGGTAAGATCACCGACTCTAATATTCAGCAGACATCGAGAGAGATCAGACGTGTCCTTTTGGATTCAGATGTTAATCTCAATGTAGCTAAAGAATTTATAGGTCGTGTAAAAGATCGTGCCGAAGGGACAAAAGTCCTAAAATCTATTAAACCTGGCGAACAGTTTATTAAGATAATCCATGATGAATTGGTTGCTTTACTTGGAAGTGAAGCTAAACCTCTTGATCTTGGCTCAAAGAAGCCAGCGGTGATCCTGATGGCAGGATTGCAGGGATCAGGTAAGACAACAACCTGCGGTAAATTAGCTGCAATGCTAAAAAAACAGGGAAAAACAGTTTTACTTACCGCTGCAGATGTTTATCGACCTGCAGCAATTGAGCAGTTAGTTCAAGTGGGTAAGTCGATTGACGTACCGGTTTTTGAGCAAGGCGCTGGAGATCCGGTAGCTATTTGTCAAAGTGCAGTTGAAGAAGCTAAAGCATCTAAAACAGATGTGGTTATATTGGACACCGCTGGTCGACTCCATGTTGATGGAGAGATGATGACGGAGATTCAAGAGATTGCAGAAGCAGTTCAGCCGGTTGAAATTCTATTTATTGTAGATGGGATGACTGGGCAAGACGCAGTCAATTCTGCTGAGGCTTTTTCTGCCGCTTTAACTTTAACGGGTACAATTCTAACAAAGTTAGATGGTGATGCTCGAGGAGGTGCGGCAGTAAGTATAGCTGAAGTGACTGGAGTACCGATAAAATTTATTGGTATATCAGAAAAGCCTGATGGTCTTGAGCCGTTTGACCCCAAACGGATTGCAGATAGAATACTTGGTTTTGGTGATGTAGTCTCTTTGGTAGAAAAAGCAAAAGATGTCGTTGATGAGACAGAAGCAAAAAAACTTGAGAAAAAACTGAAAGATGCAACATTTGATCTTGAAGATTTTAGAAGTCAACTTGATCAACTCAAGAAAATGGGTCCCTTGAACCAGATTGTTGGAATGATGCCAGGAATGAATCGAAAAATGATGAAAGGATTAGACCTAGATGATAGACAATTATCATGGACGGATGCCATCATAAGTTCTATGACGCCAGCAGAGAGAAAGAATCCTTCAATAATTGATGGATCTAGGCGAAGTAGAATTTCAAAAGGTTCAGGAAGGCCAGTCCAAGAGATTAACCAGCTTTTAAAACAATTTGCAGAAATGAAGAAAATGATGAAAAAAATGGGCAAAATGAAATTGCCAAAAAATTTACAACAACAAATGATGGGATTAAACTAAGGAGAAAGACGAATTGTCAACAAAAATTAGATTAAAACGTATAGGACGCAGAAATAGACCATTCTACCGTGTGGTTGTGATGGATTCACGTAACCGACGAGATGGTGCTGCAATAGAGGAATTGGGATGGTTTAATCCTATTGAAGCGGATAAGCCGTATGAATTAAAAGAAGATCGCATATTGCATTGGTTGCAACTAGGCGCGCAACCATCGGATGCGTTGCATGGTCTTATGAAACGTAGCGGATTAGCTCATCGATGGCATCTTATTAATCAAGGTCTTGATGAGAAAGACATTGAAAAAGAAATGAAAAAATGGGCTATGACTCGTGAAGAAACTTTAAAAAATAGAGCTGCTAAAGCTGAAGAAAAAGCTAAAGCAGCCAAAGAAAAGGCTAAGGAAAAAGCTAAAGCAGCTGCAGAAGCACCGGTAGAAGAAGCGCCAGCGGAAGAACCTAAGGAAGAAGCGCCAGCGGAAGAGCCTAAGGAAGAACCTAAGGAAGAAGCGCCAGCGGAAGAACCAAAGGAAAAGAAACCAGCAAATAAAGACAAAAAACCTAGTAAGAAAAAATAGGATAAGACTGAAGGGAGATTAATTATGAAGGAATTTATAGAATCAGTAGTGCAGCAACTTGTGGATAAACCTGATGAGGTCAACGTTGAAGCAGTTGAGTCTGAGCAGACCGTCATCTATGAATTAACAGTTGGTGATGGTGATTATGGAAAGGTTATAGGTAAGCGTGGTAGAAATATTTCTGCTATTCGTACAATATTGTTTGCCATAAACGCTAAAGAAGGTGGAAAACGAGCTCGATTAGAGGTAATCGATACGAATGAAGACTAAACTTTTTCCGATTGCAAAAATAACTCGTGCATCTGGTCTTAAAGGCGAAGTTGGAGTACGTCCATTAATTCGTCAGTTTGATGATTATGTTGGAAAGCCTCTTTTTGTTGGTTTTGACGAGAATTTAGCTAGAGATGTAAAGCTAGAAAAAGTAACTGGTGTAAGCAAAAAACGCCGTTTTCTTTTTCAAGGTTTAAAAACAAGAGATGACGCAGAATCAATGATTGGACAGCTTTTGTTTGCATCAATTTCGGATAAAGATCCAATTAATATGATATCACCTGACCTTATAGGAGCATCTGTTATAACTGATAATGGAGAACCTATTGGGGAGTTAGTTGATATGATGAGTTTACCCGCTCATGATGTTTATGTTATCTCGAGAGATAAAAAGGAAATATTAATTCCGGTTGTACCGGAAATTATCCGTGAGGTGGATTTTAAAATGGGATTGGTAACCATTTCACCCATGGATGGTTTGGTAGATTGAAAACTAAAATCGCCATTATTTCACCGATTCCTCAAATGATAGAATCGGTGGTTCAGCATTCTATGCTTAGACAGGCGGTTGAAAGAGAGAAGGTTGAACTTCATTTAGTTAATCTTCGTGATTTTGGTGAAGGTAATTATCGCCAAATAGATGATACGCCATTTGGAGGTGGACCAGGGATGGTGATGATGGCAGGTCCTTTGTTTAAGGCGATTGAAGAGGCGATTGAAAAAGTGGGTGGCAAAGAAGATCTTAGGATTATTCTTCCCTCACCTCAGGGGATACCCTGGAGTCATAATTGCGCAAAGGAAAATAGTGCGATTAAGAAGCTTATTGTCATATGTGGACATTACAAGGGCGTCGATGAGAGAGTAATCGAAAAATATGTAACACACGAATATTCAATTGGTGATTTTGTAGTTACAAATGGTGAAATCCCTGCAATGATTATTATTGATAGCGTGGTTCGGCTAATTCCTGGAGTAATTAATAATATTGAATCAGCATTAACTGATTCTTTTGCGAAAGACTTATTAGATTCTCCGTATTATACGCAACCAAGAGATATTGAAGGGTTGCTTGTGCCAGAAGTTCTTTTATCAGGCAATCATGAAGAGATAGATAAGTGGAAACAAGATTGTAGGGTAAAAAGAACGAAAGAAAAGCGTCCTGATATGTGGAAAAGTTATATTAAAATAAATAAATCGGAGTTAAACGATGAACAAGACTAGACCGGTTATAGAAAATCAGTTAAAAAAAGATGTTCCAGACTTTGGTCCTGGAGATACAGTCTCAATTGATGTACGTGTTATTGAAGGGGGGAAAGAACGCGTTCAAAAGTTTGAAGGTATCGTAATAGGTCGAAAGGGTAGCGATATTTCTGAAACATTTACAGTTAGAAAAGTTTCTGGTGGAATCGGTGTTGAGCGTATTTTTCCAGTACATTCTCCAATGGTAAGTAAAATTGAATTAAAACGACGTGGAAAAGTCCGCCGAGCAAAGTTGAACTATATGAAAAAATTGACTGGTGCCAAGGCTACACGTATTGCTGAGAAGCGATAAGCTTAATTTGACATGTAATCATTAACCCTCATTGCCATTGGTGTTGAGGGTTTTTTATTTATGAATAAATTTGAAAAAATTATTTTAACCATTACTGGCGGTAGTCATTTATCTGTTCATGCACTAATGCTAGCTTTGCCTAGCCTTATACCCATTATTCGAAATGAATTTGATGTAGGGCTTGATACACTTGGATTTGTAGTGACTGTTAGTGCTTTCATGTTTGGTTTAGGTGCGATTCCAGCTGGCTGGGCAGAAAAACGTTTTGGGGGAAGACAGCTTTTACTAATGTATCAAATTGGATCATCATTATCAGCGCTTCTGGTTGCATTGTCTAGTTCTTTTGAAATGATGATTTTTGGACTTGGATTAATGGGTTTTTTCTGCAGTATTTATCATCCGGCTGGATTAACACTTATATCTCATAGAGTTAAAAAGCTAACGAGAGGAATGGCAGTTCATGGTATTTTTGGTTCAACTGGATCAGCGCTTGGCCCGATATTAGCTGTAGCTGTAGCAGCGATAATTTCTTGGCGAGCTTCATACGCCGTTTTGGGTATATTTAACGCTATATTAGCTATTAGCACTTTTTTTGCTATACCTTATCGTAAACGAACAGAAATACCCGATGAAGAATTTGCAAATAATGAAGTTAATACAAACAAACCTGCTTTAATCCTATATTTTCTAACAAATGCATTTATGGGGATGGCTTATTATGGACTTACGACATTTATGCCTATTCATTTTGCAGAAAATACTAGTGCAATATTTCCAAACATATCTGCAAATATGAAAGCAGGATTATTTCCAACAATGGTATTTATCGCAGGGATTGGAGGGCAGCTAGTTGGTGCTAAAATCGGTGAAATGTTTCACAAGCCAACAGCACTTATATGGATAATATTAGCTAATATTCCATTTTTTATTTTAATGGGATATACAACAGACCTATTATTAGTAATATCTAGCTTATTCTTAGGTGTTGCTTACTTTAGCAATCAACCTATAGGAAATACCCTTATTGCCCAATTTACCCATAATCAAAATAGAGGATTAGGTTACGGAATTAGCTTCTTTCTTAGTTTTGGGATTGGTTCTTTTGCAGCTGGTTTTAGTGGTATAATTGCAGTTAAAATGGGGGTGTCAGCAGTCTTCCCAGCTATGGGTTTATTATTAATACCAAGTGTAATCTTTGGTTGGTTTATGCGGAGAGCTGCTGGAACAGCTTGATTTAGGTTTTTTATTAATATATTTTCATAATTAATATGGTTCAAAATCAAATCAAAAACCTTCCTTCAGTATCTGAAGTATTACTTAAATCAAATAAGTATAAATTTATAAATAATAGATATTTATCATATATAATAAAAAATGAATTAATGGTTTTTCGTGGACTAGCAATGAAAGGAGAATTGAAACATAGTAGATCTAAGATTATTAACGAAATTTTATTAGTTATTGATCAACTATCCAATTCTAGTATACAATCTGTAATTAATGGTACGGGTATTGTGTTGCACACGGGTCTTGGAAGGGCACCAGTAGATAAAACTGTTGCAAAGTCGATTGTCGATCGTTTATCAGGATATATAAACTTAGAGTTTGATTTACCAACTGGAAAACGTGGCGACAGACAAAGTCATGTAGAAGGTTTAATATCAGCTCTTACAGGTGCTCAGTCTGGAATGGTTGTTAATAATAATGCAGCAGCAGTTTTATTAGCTTTAAATGAATTAGGTGAAGGTAAAGAAGTTATTGTTGCTCGAGGTCAGCAAGTTGAAATTGGTGGTTCATTTAGAATACCGGATGTTATAAGCAAAAGTGGATGTGTTATTAAAGAGGTTGGCTCTACAAATAGATGCCATTATAAAGATTATGAAAATGCAATTAACAAAAATACAGGTCTTATACTTTGGGTGCATACAAGTAACTATGTAATTAAAGGTTTTACTAAAGAAGTGGGACTAAATGAATTAGTTCAACTTGGAAAAAGGAAACGTATTCCTGTAATGGCAGATCTCGGTTGCGGAGAAATTGTAGATTTATCGGATAAAGGTATACCTGCAAGTTTAATGATTACGGATATAGTTAAAACGGGTGCTGGAATTATAACATTTTCTGGTGATAAGCTTCTCGGTGGTCCTCAAGCAGGTCTGATAATAGGAAAGAAAAATTTAATTAAACGATTAAAAAAGAATCCTATTGCCCGTGCCGTGCGATGTGACAAGTGGACATTGGCTTTTTTAGATGAAGCTCTTCGGTCATTTGGTAATGATGGACCAACAAAAGATAATTTGGCAAATATGCTCCTAATGTCTTCACAGAAATCATTGGAAAACAGAGGAAAAAAAATATTTTCACAATTATCAAAAAAAATTATAACTGGTTTAAATATTTCTGTTGTTACATCCGAAGTCGAAGTTGGAAGTGGATCTTTGCCTCTTGAAAGACTAGAAAGTATGGCTCTTGAGTTTAATCCAAAAAATATTTCCCCAAGTAAACTCGCAAAAATGTTTAGACAAGCAAGTATTCCAGTAGTTGGATATATAAATGAAAATAAATTTTTTATTGATTTAAAAGCACTAATTCCAGGTCAAGAAAAAGACTTGGTTGAGGTTATCAATGATCTATTATAAGGAAAAACATGTCGCAAGTCGTCATCGGTACCGCTGGTCATATTGACCATGGAAAGACTGCCTTGGTCAAGGCACTTACTGGGATCGATACAGACACTCTCTCTGAAGAAAAATCAAGAGGAATGACGATTGACCTAGGTTTTGCGTATTTGGATCAATCAATTACAATTATAGATGTTCCTGGCCATGAGAAATTTATTCGAAATATGGTTGCAGGTGTATCCACAATTCACATTGGTTTACTTGCTATTGCAGCAGATGATGGAATTATGCCACAAACACGTGAGCATTTA
>ENA-UPTF01000938-UPTF01000938.1-marine-metagenome-genome-assembly--contig:-NODE-938-length-19397-cov-4.387681_pt1 | contig 19397 bp, 19 predicted proteins | sample MGYA00238166_ERZ767019 | MGnify/ENA primary metagenome ERZ767019 (study PRJEB28930, sample SAMN06266391) | marine metagenome | isolation source: Sea water from 250 m depth | place: Atlantic Ocean | study... | reverse complement strand
TCCGATTTGATGGTAGAGGTATTTGGTGACAAGGGGAGACACGCTCGATCAGCAGTTGGTATGGTATCTCTTCCTGCCAACGTACCAGTTGAAATAGAGATGATTATCCAAGTTCGTTAAAAGCTCGAATAAGGGCATCACCATGCCGGATGAGATGAGAATAGGATTGATCGGCTGTGGTCGCCACGGGCTAGGCATTTTGGCGCCTGCTCTCGCTTCCGTTCCAGATGCACACATCGTCGCATGTGCAGACGATGACGAAATTGCAGCCAAGAATGGACAAGAAACACTTGGGCTGAATCGACCATACCTTGATTACCACGAAATGTTGAATACCGAAGACCTAGACGCTGTCATAGTTGCTGTACCTCATTTCCTGCTCAAGGATATCTCAGTAGCTGTATTAGAGTCAGGGAAACATCTATTCGTAGAGAAGCCAATGGCTCTAAACCCAGTTGATGGTGAAATTATGGCGAAAACTGCCCGTGAATCCGGAGTTTCGTTGATGGTTGGTTTCTGTCAACGCTATTCGGAAGGGCGTCTTAGAATGAAATCATTGATAGATAGCGGGGTTATCGGTGAGATTACTGCCGTAACAGCGGCAAAGGGCAATCCTCCTCTCACCGGATGGCTTGCAGATCCTATTAAGGGTGGCGGAGAATTACACTGGCTAGGTGTACACATCACAGATCAAGTTATTTGGATCACAGGTTCACAACCTGAGCGCGTATATGGTGAAATCAGGTGGCACCCTACTACATCGGCCGATGAAACAACGATATTCACCATGCGTATGCAGTCCGGTGTAATAGCCAGCATAACTTGCTCCCAAAACGTGTCCGGAAGACTCGACTATGTTTCGGTGGAAGGTACAGCTGGCCGTATACGTTCAGACTGGCCATCAGAAGTAGTTGAGGTGGTCAGTGAAATCCTCCCGGAATACAAACATCCTACTACAATACGACCCATAGAACCGCTCTACAGCAGTATGTATCAACACGAGATGAATGACTGGGTATCGGGGTTAAGGAACGGCAATCCACCCAAGATCACCTCTTCAGATGGAATCACAGTACTCAAAGTCATTGATGCCGTCTTTGAATCCAACCAATCCGGAATCCCTATCGATATTTCCTAACTCCATCAATCCTGTCCGAGGTATATTATTCTACGGACAAATAACCAATATCTGCTTGAGTAATTCTTCTCAAGGAGTCGCGTCATGATAGGACAGATAGCCCTCGTTGGTGGTGATGAATTCAGGGCAGGCTGCCAGTCGATGGATAGAATAATTCTTCAATCAACTGGTACATATCGTCCAAAAGTTCTAATTTTACCAACCGCTGCTGCAGAGCAAAATCCATATAAAGCAGCCTCCAAGGGCAAATCTTACTTCAACAACCTCGGCGCAGAAACTGGCACCCTGTTGGTATTAGATAGAGAGAACGCTGGCGATCCCACATTTGTATCTCGGATTGGGGAGGCCGATCTAATCTACTTCACCGGGGGAGATCCAGAACTTTTGTTGAATGTTCTAACGGGTTCAAAGTTATTCGAAGCAGTAAAACATGCCGTAGAGGGTGGTTCGGTCCTAGCTGGATCTAGTGCCGGAGCAATGGTGTTGGGATCTTGGATGAATTACCAAGGATGGAAAAGCGGACTCGGACTACTTGAAAACATAGCTATATTCCCACACCACGAAAAAAGTGATCCAGATAGAGTTTTATCTGAAATTCAAGCAGAACTGGCAATGGGAACAAAAATAATAGGTATTGACTCCGCCACTGGTATTTTTTTTCAGCGTGGCGAAGTCGAAATTCTGGGTGAAGGCAAAGCAGTCTTTTATAGTGAAAATAGCTATAAAATAATTAGATCAAATTCCTAGTTATTCAAATCATGAATCTAAATTAATCTTCATACCATCATTCACCAGGGAATCTACCGTATTCCCATCAACAAGATGCTCTTTCACAATGGTCTCCACGTCCTCAGGATTTGCAATATACCAAGTGCCTTCGTTTCCCGGCCCGTAAACAATCATGCTGCACTGATCTGTTTCACATTTCCTATGTTGACTCGTACACCCAACACTAGAAACATAAACACTGCTACGCAGACCGTACTTAGACAACATTTCAACAACTTTTTGTTTTACTTCCGCGCCACCTTTGTTTCCACAATGAATTCCATCGTCTCTCTCAACATCGCAGACCAATACGTGATTCTTAAATTCAGGCATTTTTTTCTCCTAGTGACGATATTTCTAATTATGACAAGATTCTAACAGCCTTATTTTTCAGTAACAAATTAACTTAAAAGTGAATGCATGTTAATGTAGTCAAAAAGTAGCATAGGGAAGTGGATATGTGTGCAAATAAAAATACCGGAAGATTATCTGGAAAAGTAGCTCTTATAACAGGCGCAAAATCCGGTATCGGAGAGGCTTGTGTAGAAAAGTTTCTGGAAGAGGGGGCCAATGTTGTCGCAGCCGATATAACAGTACCCAAAACAACCTCATCAGAAAACAACAAGATTTTGCAAATATCGGGTGACGTGACCAAGACAGGTGATGCTGCTGAGATGGTAAACAAAACCAAGGAAGCATATGGAAAACTTGATATTTTGGTAAATAGTGCTGGTATAAGTAGTAGGAACGCATACGAGGAAGAAGAAGATCCTGAAAAAATATGGGACAGAGTAATAGAGGTAAACTTAAAAGGAACCTATTTGGTTTCCAAACATGCAGTACCCGAGATGGAACAAAATGGAAGCGGTTCTATTGTAAATTTGGCCTCTATAAACGGTCTAGTTGGATATCCGGTCGGTATTGGAGGCGGGTTTAATGCATATCCGCCATCCAAAGGTGGGGTAATTCAATTTACTAAAACCTTGGCTAATGATATGGCATCGAAAAATATAAGAGTTAACTGTCTTTGCCCTGGATATGTTGAAACCAACCTTACCGAATCTCTGACTAGCAATGAACCAATTTATCAACAACTGAAAGATTTACATCCAATGGGACGTCTTGGAAGACCAGAAGAAATAGCAAACGCTGCCTTATTTCTCGCTTCCGATGAGGCATCGTTTATTACGGGATCATCTCTCGTTATTGACGGGGGGTATACCTCACAGTAAATAACAGTCGGCCCGGTTCATCTAACTGTTTTGAATACCCTAACTCTACTTTTGTAAATTTCCCCGCTCAACAATTTCAATGCTTCACTATTGGGCTCATCTACATTAATCAACCTAGACATAACTTTTCCGTCAAATTTTTCAATAAATCCACACCTTTTTTTAAAGCCATTTAGTGTGTGCTTTTCTCCTCCAAGGAAAAGATAATCTATATCTTGAATTCTGGGTTCTAATATTCGCCTGGACACTTCACAGACCTTGTCATACAACTCCCGAATCAATCTTTCCCGACTTCTTTCAAATCTTCTCTGGGAAGAACCTCCAGCCTTATGCCGATTTTTCATTTGACGGCCTTCCGTCTTTGTATCGATTAACTCCTGCCCTTCCATCAAAGCAACTGCATATCGTCCCAACCTCACTAAAATAACCGCTACCGTTTTGGGCACTTCAAATACATCCTCCAAAAGTAAGGTGTCCTGATCTTGCATAATTGCATCCATTGTAAAAGGAAGTGGGGGCTCAATTACCGTCAATTCCTCTTCTCGTCTGAACAAAACCATACCTGTGTCACTGGAGCCTACCTCATTTACAACAGCCTCTATGACTGGCCCAGCTATCTTAGGAGTTACAGAGTTATTTTCCCTAAAATTAGCGGCGAGATATACAGTACGATCCGTGTAAGTATTTTCGGCCAACTCATCTAAATGTTTGAAAATCGCTTCTCTCGAAAGCCAATTATCACTTGTTTGAACTATCTGCATTTAAATTTTCCAGGTGTTTTTTTATTTACCGGTACTATATTCATCGTACTTTTGTTCACAGATATCAACAATATTTTCAAAATCTTCTTCTAGAATATATCTTTGCTCAATTAATGCTCGAGTCGACTCTTGTACTTTGCGTATATAAGTCTCTTTGCTGTCGTAGAGACTCTCAATGGAAGGCCTTGGGTCTCCTTTCTTTTCCTTTTCAGAATCTGTTGCAGGGAGCGGTACAGTCCATCCAGCCAATCCACCCGTTATACCGATAAGAAGACCTTCATTCCCAATTAACGGATGCCTCGTATTCCACCCCGTATTAGTGGTGACAGGGACACTAACATCAGGAAGGCGGATACCTGATATTTCATTCAAAGTCTCATCGACATCAGAAACGAATGCCGGATATGTTTCACCTTGATCCGGAGGCAGTTTAATTGTCCTACCCAAATGCTGTTCATCTCCATAATCAAGTCTCATCGGATTCAATACTCGATCTGGAAGTCTGACCCCAGGAATTTCTGCAAATTTCCCGATCACATCTTTCGTCTCAATCGCAGTTCCATCATCCTGTCTTGGGTGATTACTTGGAGGTGGCTCATTTTTCTCTTTAACCCAATCATTCATACTGGATAAACATCCTCTCAATATAGGAGTGTAGTTGACTCCATTAAAAGGGAGATTCCCCCTGACGGAATCTGAGTCTCTAACCGTCTCTAGTGGGTATTTCCCTGAACCATGCTGGGTACCTGCAAAATGATACCTCCTCACATTTTTATGTTCCGGAGCATCACTGATTTCATCAATATTAGTGTGAATTAAAGCAGCATCTCCTCGCCAATACTCAGCTGAACTATTTGTAAACATTATTTTGGGAACATTTTCTTGTTCAATCATCCGATCAAGCAAAGCACCCTCTCTTCCAGTCACTCCATCTTTCTGTTTGGTGTCGGTAAAAGGAAAAAGCTCTGGAATAATGTAACAAACGTCCTTGGAAGGTTGTCCAAAGCGTAGATTAAATTCTCCGCGCATCCCACCGCCAACGTGGGCGATTATCCCATCCATGGCTGGTCGAGATGATTCATCAAGATTCATTCCGGTGTGTATGTATTGTCTGAGAAATCTACCAGTCTGAGATACTCCATAAGATATGGCATGGTCTATGTTCCCTTCGAGTAAGTTCCCATCTTCCTCCGAAGCATATTTAATAAAGGAACAAATATCTCTGACTGCGGCGAACCCGAGACCAACAAGACGACTTCCTTTCGCCGTATATACCAATTTATATATACGACCTAATTCAAATCCCCCCTGAAGATGCACGTGAGAGGCATCTGGCTCAATTTCAGAATCCTCGACTCGAACAAGGGACCACTTCTCTCTTTCAATAAATTCAGGCGTCCCATTTGGCTGATCCTGAACCATTAACTGTGCTTCAAGTTCGCTCTCATCAACGGCAGAATTTTTCAAATGATATCTATCGGCCAGAGGAAACACGGAAGTATCAACATTTGCTTGATACTGGTTCATAACTTTTCCGCTTAGCTGTTCTCCATCTAGATATGCCTCCGGCACTGAAAGGCCTATCAATCCTGGAATGTCTGGCACGTCCGCCTGCCATCCACAAAACATTACCGTATAGCCTTCCCTCATTAAAAACCCATTACCAGATTCAATGGGTGAAGTAGGGTCAGGAGGCCTATCCGCACTATTAAAACCGTATAGTACCGTTTTATTACCTCGATTCACGACATCCAAAAACATCGTCCGATTTCCCTTATTAGAATTGGACGGTGTCAACATCACAAAATCCGCAGAAAACTCAACTTTTCCATCGGTATTTCGAGGCGCTAATTGGATGTCCACTATCCTCTCGTTGTGCTTTGATAATGGATCTACCTCAAAATAAACTGTTCCTTTAATTTGGTCATAAGTACCAACCTCCCCATACTCCTTTCCATTTTCGAGTAGCTCTTTACTTTCTATTTCGAAACGACTAACAGTCATATTTAACCTCCCAAAACTTGAAAGTGATTCTAACATTACAAATTTCTCGATAGCACGTTGACTACAATGCGGATCAAATCCTAAACTCTTTACATAAAGAAATAAGAGAATATTGCAACCGGAGATAATGTTGATGAGAATTTCAGTTGCTGCTGACCACAATGGATACGAATTAAAAAATGAAATAGCCGAAATTTTGAAACAAAACGGTCATGAAGTGATTGATATAGGACCTCATTCCATGGACCCTTTGGATGACTATCCCGATTACGCAAAACCCTTAGCAAATAGCGTGTCTACAGGAGATACAGAGCGAGGAATAATGGTTTGCGGTAGTGGAGTTGGAGCCTCGGTGGCTGCTAACAAAGTAAAAGGTGTCCGAGCGGCAGTATGTCACGATGTATATTCTGCTCACCAAGGGGTTGAACACGATGATATGAACGTACTTTGTTTAGGTTCTCGAATTGTCGGTAGTGAAGTTGTCCGAGAGTTGGTTTCCGCATTTATATCTGCCGAATATACAAACGAAGAAAGACACGCCAGAAGATTGAGCAAAGTAATAGAAATGGAAAACGACTTTAGCTAAAAGTCTTTTTAGCTATATTCAGCTCCCAATAGACAGGCCACTGGTTTTCTGGTCCTTTCAGCTTCTTGAAAAGCGTCGCTTATCCGGCCCACATCATCATTGGACTCAATCAAATAGTAGTTTATGCCGTAAGCATGCAATATCGGCTCAGTAAATCGGGCAGCAGAGTCTTTGGTGATGCCGTGTCTCGTCCAACCTCTATAACCAATCATCATCACAAGAGGAAACTCCAAATCTATCCCTAAACCACGAATTGAATCGCCTGCCTCAAACATCCCCGTGTTTTGAATTAAAACCACGGGTTTCTGGCCACCTACCCATACGCCCGCCGCTATTGCCATCGATTCCCCCTCTCGACATACTGGAACTATTTTTAACCCCTCTTCTCTAGTCATTAATTCATACATAAAATTAGTTTCGCTATCTGGCAACCATATGACATGAGTGACGCCGTTTTGCTTAAATTGTTCAATTATTGGTGGAGGAGTTAAAACCTGTTCCATCGGGTACTCGTTTCCTTTAAAAATCTTAATTTGTAGCGGATTGAATTATATTGACCTCATTAATTGCCGGTCAATGAGCCTTCGCGCCACATCTCCGCGTTGTCGCTTGGCCTGTATCCTATTTCCGCCTCAGAGTTACTTATATCCCAGAATCTCCATTTATTGTTTGATACTCCGTAATAAATACCAAATTTCAATTCACTGGGAGCGTCAATGCATTTACTGAACAAATTGACCAAATCAGAATGGGTAAGAAGGGTGGCAAATTGCCTTTGGTTAGTTGGTCTTCCCTCACTATTAAGGGTTCCTATACGAACTGACAGTGAACTCAAGCCATACCTATCTGAGTAAAATCTGCCTGCTGCCTCACCAAATGCCTTGGCAATACCGTAAGGACCATCAGGTCTAACTGGCATATCCGTACTTACCAACGGGATAGAGTCAGGTTCAATGCCACTATAATCACCTTCTACAATTCTCCTGTATGGGATATCGGTTTCGTACATACCTGTCGCATGATTCGAACTCGCAAATATAACCCTTTGCACTCCACAAATTTTTGCTGCTTCCAACGCATTGGAAGTACATTTCAAATTAACATCATGAATAATATCCCACTCGCTATACTGACTAGGATTGCTAGCGAGATCTATGACTGTATCAACACCTGAGAAGGCAGGTAGCATTTCCTCAAGATTAGAGCAATCTGCCTGTAGGGTCGGTACCTCCGAAGATTCTTTTAAATCCACACCTGACACCTCATAGGTCTCCTTCAAAGACTCTGCCAATACGGTACCGACTAATCCTGACACACCTGTAATTAAGATTTTCTTTTTGAACATTTCTCACGGCCTCCTGAAAGTGATTGTAAAAAAGAAAATTTGAAATCACCAATATAAGCTCTCAATGTAGCTAATTTCATGCACAGAATTGAGGACAATCCCCTGTTTTGATAGAGACAAATTTTCAAACTACCGTTTTAGGGCTGTTCGTACAACTCAATGATATATATAATTCCGAAACTTTCTACATTTAGTTTGTCCCCGTATGTACTAGGGCATAGTCTAAAAGATAGGAAATTACCGAAATCTACGAGGTGCAACGTTTTGGAAGCCTACTGCCTTAAGTGTAAAGGACCCCATGAAATCAAAGACCCGAAAGAAATAACCCTTAAAAATGGAAGAGCAGCCACCCAAGGAAAATGTGGGGCGTGCGGATCGAAAGTCTTCAGGATAGGCAAAGCTACTTAGAGATTTATAGAAACAATGCGAAAAGAGGTGAAATGATGGCGACGACGACTACTTTATCGGGAGAGGTCATTGAGGAGCTAAAACAACAGGCTACCGAGCATTTTTGGCCTCATGCCCGTCAAACTAATGACATGTTCGGCGATAATGGTCTCAAACTAGTAAGTGACTCCAAAGGTGTTTGGGTCTACGACGTTGAAGGGAAAGAATGGTTTGACACCTTATCCGGTATGTGGCTTGTCAACATAGGTCACGGCAGAAAGGAAATTGCTGACGCAGTTTACGAACAAATGCAAGGTATTTCTTACTCCCCTGGAGGAACTGTTACCCCTGTTACTGCAGAACTTGCAGGAAGGGTTGCTGCCTTAGCGCCAGACAAACAAGCGAGAATTTATTTTGTTAGTGGCGGGTCCGAAGCGGTAGAAACCGCATTAAAAATGGCTAAAAATTACCAGAAAAATATCGGAGAGCCCACTAGATATAAAGTTATAAGTAGAAAAGGCTCCTACCATGGAGCGACACATGCGTGCATGAGTCTCGGCGGTGGAGGAATTGCGGCTCCTATAAATTATGGTCCGCTAATGCCTGGCAACATCCATATTGAACAGCCTGATGCCTATCGTGGCCGATGTTGTAGCGCGGATGGGGGATGCACTTTGGAATGCGCAAGGGATCTGGAACGGGCGATACTCCATGAAGGACCTTCAACTGTAGCTGCTTTTATAGGTGAACCAATTTCAGCAGCTTCCGGCATCCACATACCTCACCCAGACTATTGGCCGACGGTACGAGAAATTTGCGACAAATACGGAGTCGTAATGATATGTGATGAGGTGATAAATGCGTTTGGCAGAACCGGAAAGATGTTCGCCACAGAGCATTGGAACGTCAAACCAGATATCACTACTGTCGCTAAAGCACTTACCAGCGGTTATCTTCCAATTGGTGCCGCCATTGCCAGCAAAAAAATTGCTTCAGCTTTTGAGGGAGATGACAACGATACATTTAGACATCTCATTACCTTCGGAGGCAACCCTGCCTCATGTGCAGCAGCGATAGCGAACCTGGACATTATGGAAAATGAAAACATTGTAGATAACGCAGCGGTGATGGGAGATTACATGTATGACCGTCTACAGACGTTGTACGATCACAAAATAGTCGGAGATGTACGCGGCGGCAAAGGACTTTTAAGTGCAGTTGAGCTAGTAAAAGATCGAGATACAAAAGAAAAATTCCCAACTGAGTTGAAATTAGCAGACAAAGCTACTGCAGCGTTGCAAAGGCATATGATATTGGGTCGAGCAGGAGATTCTATCCCAATCGCACCGCCATTATGCATAACAAAAAATGAAGTAGATCATTTTGTCAGTCAGCTCGACTCAGCGTTGACGGAAATAGAAACTACTTTATAAATTTTGAAGATGCCATATGATGTTTGCATTGTAGGCGGAGGGGTCGTTGGACTGTCATCCGCCTATTTCCTAGCCAAATTGGGTTTATCTGTCAATGTCATAGAAAAAGATTCGATTGGCAGCCATGCCTCAGGATTTGCCTACGGTAGCCTAAGCCCATTGGGCGAAGCAGGTCACGCTGAAGATATATTGCCTGAGCTCGAAATTGCCCGCATGGGTATGGATATACACGCTCTATTTGCAGAAGAACTGGTAGAAAACACAGGAATCCAAACAGACCACCGGTTTCGTCCTGCCTTGGATTTAATTTTCACCGAAGGTGAGGTTGTAAATGCGAAGGAACAAGTAGAATGGCGAACAGATGAAAAAGGATACAAGGTGGAGTGGCTCACTAGGGAAGAGGCCTTAAAAACTATCCCTCACATCTCAAAAGAAATCTTAGGAGCCGTATACACAGAAGGCGTAGCAGACGTAGAACCATACAAATTGATGCTGGCATTAACTCAGGGATGTGAATTGCTCGGAGTCGATATCAATCATGGAAACGTCGTAAATGTGGGACGTGAAGGATCTGACATCCAAATAAAAACAGAAAGTGGGGTGACCACTTGCAAAAATGTCGTCTTGGCAATGGGCCCTTGGATGGGTGGCACGTCAGATTGGCTGGGTTTTAATGTGCCAATAAAACCCCTGAAAGGCCAAATAATACGACTTAATGCGCCTAATGTTGAAATTAACTGCTCAGTTGGATGGAAAGGCAATTACGCATGCACAAAACCAGACGGACTTCTCTGGGCAGGAACTACAGAAGAAGATGTGGGGTTCAATGATATACCGACACCGTCAGGAAGGGATCAAGTAATAGAAGCATTAGACAAAATGATACCTAACTTAGATGAGGCTACGCTTGTGCAACACACAGCGTGTCTAAGGCCACTGCCTCTCGACGGAAAGATCATTTTAGGCCCAATTTCCACAGATCAAAATATATTTTTAGCTACTGGCACAGGGAGGAAAGGTATCCTACTTGGTCCGGCTATGGGGAATATTATTTCACAACTCATAACGGGACAGAAGCTTGAGGTCGATATAACCTCCTTTAGCCCTAACAGATTCAACTAACCAGCACGTTATTTACTGAAGTGGTGAGAAATCGAACGGTAAAAGTATTTTATTTTCTTGCTTTAAAGGAGCAACCCCTGCCTTAGGAGGCCATACACCTTGAGCCCTGGTTTCCGTCCTGACCTTATTGCGACTCTCAAAGGAATCATATGCCCAAAGATGTATGAATTTATTAAGCCCACCGACGTCTGAATACCAGCAGCCTACCAATGGGGAGTATTCTTCCCTTTTTTCGATCGCGTCTCCCCACGCATCCAGTACTTTAGGAATATCGCCTGGCTTATAGGTATAAATCCTCATTTCGTATACGGGCCCAATATCCATCGGTGCCAAAGGCCTCATGAAAGGAGCTGGAAGCATGATTTCGCTATCCATATTTAAAATAATGTCATTATTGTCCGGTGGCCAATCTCCTTCTGTAACAGCTTTTGATCTAATATCAGATCTGTGATTAGCATCCTCATATGGCCATATATGCACTACTTGGTTGAGAGGCCCCATTTCCGTATACCAAAACCCTCCTAAGGGGGAAAGTTTTAGTCTCCCATCCAATTTGGCCTTGGTGTTTTCACCAAACTGTTCCACACTTCTAGGTTCAAGGTCATAGGTCCGAAATTCGTATATCATCCAAAAACTCCTACCCAAAACAAGTCAAAATAATATTTCAGCACAAGCCTAACATAATAGGATGGAATAGAATATTTAGAATCGGGTCTTGGAATTTTGTGGGACGTGAAAACTCTGAAAAATTGAAGAAGGAATAAAGTTGAAGGTACTTATAACAGGGGGAGCCGGATATATTGGGAGCATGGTTTGTCATTCCCTAAATGATCACGGACATGAACCAGTGATATTGGATTCAATGACGGTAGGTTCTGAACAAAATGTGCTTCAATTCCCCTTATACATTGGCGATATCGCTGACAAAAATCTAATAGGGAAAGTTATCCAAGAACATCCAGAGATTGAATGCGTGGTGCACTGTGCCGGAAAAATACTAGTACCGGAATCGGTGATCCATCCCGACCAGTACTATTACGAAAATGTCAGTAAATCACTTGAATTATTCAATAATTTAAGAGCAATTGGAGTCAATAAAATACTTCTCAGCTCAAGTGCATCTGTATATGAGGCTAAAAATGGAGAAAGTGTCGATGAAAATTCTCCTATTAGTCCACTAAGCCCTTACGCTAAAAACAAACTCATGATCGAAATGATTTTGGAAGATTTTTGCAATGCTTTTGAAATGAAGGGTATTGCCTTAAGGTACTTTAATCCAATTGGGGCCGACCCTAAGATGAGATGTGGTCCTAGCTTGAACAACAAATCACACTTATTATCAAATTTAATCCGAGCAGCTGAAGATGCCACATTCAGCATGAACATCACAGGTTTTGAATGGCCTACTAAGGACGGTACAGGTGTAAGGGACTACATCCACGTTTGGGATTTAGCTGAGGCTCACGTGGCAGCTCTGGAAGCATCTGATTCCATATGCAAATCTGAATCAAAGTTCCAGAAAATAAATGTTGGGGGAGGTACTCCTACCACCGTTATGGAATTCATCGAGATATTCGAAGAGGTATATGGAAGTCAAATAACTACTATTAAAAGCCCCCCACGAGACGGGGACACTGCTGGTGCATTCGCGAATATAGAAAAAGCAGAACGACTAATGAATTGGGCACCTCGCATGTCGGTCGAACAGGGAATAGCGGACGCTATCAAATGGAATAAGAAAAAGAATACTTAGGCAAAGTTGCGGTATTCATTTCATTCAGTACAATTCTGTTAACTAGTTCCTAAGGAGGGATTAATTTGTCTACACTAGCGGACCTAATAGCAAACCACCCATCGGACAAAAATGCAATTTTAATACCAGGTGGACCGACAACGACTTACGGAGAATTCGGAGAACAAATAGAGCAAACAGCCGAAATACTTGCTGCCGCAGGGGTAGAAAAGGGTCGCACCGTTTCGATAGTACTAGGAAATGGTCTCGATTTTATGATTACATTCCTGGCAGTCACAAGAAGTGGGGCAATAGCGGCTCCTCTTAATCCGGCCTATACAAATGAAGAATTCAAATTCTATATGGAAGATACTGAATCTCAGCTCGTCATCATTTCTCCGGAAGCTGATATCGCTAGAAACGCGGCCACCGAATTAAATATACCCATTGCCATCGCGAATTTGGACAACAATGGCGAATTATCAATATCTAAATCTGGATCCGTACTAACTGAACGATCCTCGGTAATAGCCCCATCGGAAGATGATATTGCCCTTTTCTTACATACCTCAGGAACCACAAGTAGACCAAAAGGCGTTCCTTTAACTCACGGCAATCTCATGGCTTCTTTAGAAAATATAGTAAACACATACACCCTCACTCAAGATGACTTGGCTATGGTAGTTATGCCTTTGTTCCATGTACATGGACTGATAGGGGTTTCATTGTCCGCCATGAAAAGCGGCGGGAGCATGGTCATACCACCTAGGTTCAGTGCAAGCAATTTTTGGCAAATACAAGCAGATACGAATGCGACCTGGTACTCAGCCGTCCCAACAATTCATCAGATTCTTTTAATGAGAGCAGATGAAGATAATGCTCCAAATCAATCATTTCGCTTCATACGATCTTGTTCGGCAGCATTGGCACCCACGGTTTTCAGTGACCTTGAAAATAGGTTTGGAGCACCCGTGCTTGAAGCATATGGAATGACCGAAGCCTCCCACCAAATGTCCTCAAACCTCTTACCTCCTGGGCCTAGAAATCCTGGCACCGTTGGAATGGGAACCGGCGTTGAAATCGGTATCATGGATGAAAAAGGAGCACTTTTAGCTACAGACCAGACAGGAGAAGTAGTTATTAAGGGTCCAAATGTAACTCATGGCTACCATAACAACCCTTCCGCCAATGCAGAGGCATTCACTAACGGTTGGTTCCGTACCGGGGATCAAGGAATATTATCTGGTGATTCAATCCTAACTTTGACCGGAAGACTGAAGGAACTAATCAACAGAGGTGGTGAAAAAATCTCCCCTCTAGAAGTGGACGCAGCCATCCTGCAACACCCAAATGTCTCTGAGGCTGTTTGTTTCGGAGTACCAGACGAAAAATACGGAGAAGCTGTTCAGGCCGCTGTCGTAATATCTTCAAACACATCCGAGGGAGACATCCGATCTTTTTGCAGTCAGCACCTAGCCGATTTCAAAATTCCGGACCGTGTTTACATTGTGGAAGAACTTCCACGGACAGCCACGGGTAAAATCCAACGACGTCATGTCGCGGCCAAATTTGCGGAATAAACAAGCCGTTTAAGGAAATTCTATGAACAATAATCTGTCCCAAGTAAAAGCCATGACATTTGATGTGTTTGGTACCGTGGTTGATTGGCGAAGCAGTATTGCAAGAGAAATAAAAGAAATGGGTCAGAGAAAAGGATTCGTTTTAGATTGGGACTCATTTGCAGACGAGTGGCGATCCGGGTACAAACCTGCAATGGATAAAGTCCGAAACGGTGAACTTCCATGGACAAAAATCGATACTCTTCACAGGATGATCCTAGACGAAATGTTAACAAGGCATCAGATTTCCAATATGTCAGAAGACGAGAAAGACTATCTCAACAGGGCTTGGCATAGACTTGATCCATGGCCCGACTCTGTTAAAGGTCTTACTCTCCTAAAAAAAGATCACATAATAAGTTCCCTATCCAATGGCAATGTGGCCTTATTAGTCAATATGGCCAAGTATGGCGGGTTGCCCTGGGATACTGTCCTTTCCGCTGAAATTGCCCGGCACTATAAACCAGACGCCGAGGCCTATTTGAGCACAGGCGAATATCTGGGCCTTCCAATACATCAAGTTATGATGGTCGCCGCGCACAAAAACGATTTGGAATCAGCAAAAAGTAACGGAATGATGACCGGATACGTCCCGAGGCCAAAAGAACATGGGATAAACACTGTCACTGACTACGGCGATGAGGATTATATAGATATCATCGCTGACGATTTCATAGATTTGTCTAGAAAGATGTCGTCCATTAAAAAATCTAGTCAATAACTACTAAGTAAAGTGACAACCTCTTCTGGAAATATTCTGGTCCTGCAATCTGGAGGATGTACACCTGTAATAAATAGTAGCCTTGCTGGTCTTATTAAAAAGGGGCAAACGGTTTATCCGAAAAGTCGTATTTACGGCAGTTTACATGGAATAGAAGGTGCCATTGCTGGCAAAATACCAGATATTACAGATACTTCTGATACTCATTTAGAATCTTTGGCGAGGATCCCCGGTGCTGCTTTGGGCAGCAGCAGGTACAGATTAATGCCCAATGATTTAGATCCTTTGCTAAAAACTCTGCAATCTCACGACATAAGAATCCTACACATAATAGGTGGTAATGACTCGGCTGAAACTGGGTTGACCGTTTCGAAGGCATCTAGAGAAATCAATTATGATTTAAAAGTAATTAACCTTCCCAAAACGATCGACAACGACATAGTTCTTACCGATCATTCTCCAGGTTATGGAAGTGCTGCTAGGTTTATAAGTCAAGCGACCTTTGGAGCTGGTAAAGATGCTGAAGCAATGGGGATAAACTCTCCAATTTGCATTATAGAGGTCATGGGCAGGGATTCAGGCTGGTTAGCGGCAGCCAGTTCTTTCTATAAGAAAAATAGTCACGATGCCCCTCATTTCATAGGGATACCGGAGATTCCATTCTCAGAAGAAGATTTTCTGATTTCAATTGAAACCTCTTATAGGAATAACGGTTATGCTGTAGCTGTGATCTCAGAAAAGATCAGGTCCAAGGAAGGTGTCCTAGGAAACAAACAACCCCCAACATTTACTGATAATTTTGGTCATAGTTATTATGAAAGCCCTAGCCAATACTTGTCATCACTTGTTGAACGAAAATTAGGCGTTAGATGTAGATGGGAAAAACCTGGCACAATCCAGCGTTCTCTAATGGATTCAATTTCCTCTACAGATCGCGAAGAAGCGTATGCCATAGGCTTAAAAGCTATTGAAATGTCTCAATTTGACATGAGCGAAATTATCTTAACGATTGTTAGATCGGAGCAACCGACGTACGAATATTCAATAGAATCTGCGGAGCTAAAAGACGTGGCTGGCAAAACCAAATATTTGCCAGAAGAATACAGGCCCGATAAGCAAGGTAATACCAGCGATTTATTTAAATCTTATCTTCAGCCTTTGCTAGGATATCCGATGTACAATACTGAACCTATCCTTAACCTGCATTGAAATTGACTCAATTACCGCTCTAATGTACGATTTTTCCACAAACTAAATAGCCAAAGCTTATCTAGAGTGGCTGAGGGACTGGCCCTTAGACGCCCGGCAACCGACTTGAATAGATGTGCAAATATTTATGAAAATACGGTGCCAATTCCAGCGGGATTTAAAAGTACCCGAAAGATGAGAGAACAACCAATAACTTATTTCAGTAACTTCTCTCTTTGGGAAGTTTTTTTTTGGTGAAAAATATCGGAACTCAAATTAATAATCTGATAGAAACCGGCTTCATAGGGGGGTCCGGTGTTTATGAATTGGAAGGCCTTAAAGGGGTTGAGACTATCGAAATCGAAACACCTTTTGGTAAACCTAGTTCGGCAGTTACTATAGGATCGTTGGGAAATATTAAAATGGCTTTTATCCCAAGGCATGGCCCCGAACATTCTTTATTACCAACAGAAGTACCCTATAGAGCTAATATCTACGCACTAAAAACCTTGGGAGTAGAAAGGGTGGTATCGGTGTCGGCAGTTGGAAGCCTTAATGAAAAAATCAAACCACTAGAAGTAGTCGTACCAGATCAATTAATAGATCGAACAAAAGCCCGAGAAAATTCTTTCTTTGGCGATGGACTTGTTGCTCACATAAGTTTTGCAAATCCATTTTGCCAAAATCTTTCTAAAATGATTGCCTCTTTTTTTAAAGATCTAGAAATAGAAGGGCATGACTCTGGTACTTATGTTGCAATTGAAGGGCCTCAATTCTCTACAAAAGCGGAATCTAATTTATACCGAATGTGGGGTTGCGACATCATTGGAATGACAGCCATTCCAGAGGCGAAATTAGCCCGAGAAGCTGAGATGTGCTATGCCACCATAGCTCTTGTCACAGATTATGACTGTTGGAAAGATGACCAAGAAAATGTAACCGCCAATATGGTTATCAATAACTTAAAACAAAATGTAAAGACATCAAAAAAACTTATCAATAAAATAGCTGAGAATATTGATTCAATAACTAAAGAATGTGAATGCCATGAATCTTTGCGTGAATCATTAGTTACACAAAGAATTCTTAATAATCAAGAAACCGCAAAAAAGTTAAACTTATTGTTAAAAAAATATATACCAGGCTGAAATTGGAGGAATGCGAAATGCCTAACCAAATTGAAGGTGAACCTTACGTAAGGATTTCGGTGGATGAAGCCGCTGAACTACACGGAAACGAAGATGTAGTTTTTGTAGATGTCCGAAGGACTGACGAATATATTGAAGGGCATGTAGAAGGTGCCCTGTTTATAACCGTCGATGACGTTCTAGCACGAATAGATGAACTACCTAGAGATAAAGACCTTATGTTCATATGTGCCGCGGGCGTAAGAAGTGGACTAGCCTGTGAAATGGCAGCGGCCATGGGATATGACTCATCTAAGCTGTTTAACATAGAAGAAGGAACTCCAACTTGGATTGAACGTGGTCATCCTACCAGCCAAGGTACCGATTTATAGCATATGTCTTTATTAGTTGTAGGCTCAGTGGCCTTTGATTCTGTCAAGACCGCAGCAGGGTCAAGAACAGACTCTCTAGGAGGATCTGCTCTATATTTCAGTGCTTCAGCCAGCTATTTTACAAAGGTTAGTTTAGTTGCTGTGGTAGGCGAAGATTTTTCAGAAGCTAATAGGGAAACTTTGAGTGCTCGGTCCATCAATATAAGTGGACTTGAAACCGCAAAGGGCAAGACTTTCCGTTGGGAGGGAGTTTATGACACGCAGAACTTAAACTCTCGCGAAACTATAGACACTCAACTAAACGTTTTTGCTGATTTTTCTCCATCACTGGGAGAAGACAACACTTCCCATCCTTTGTTATTTCTAGCCAATATAGATCCAGTGTTACAACTCCAAGTTCTAAAACAGATGAATCCAAAGCCAAAGATTGTAGCTCTAGACACGATGGACTATTGGATCAACGACCATAGGAATAATTTGAAGAATACAATTGAGAATGTAGACGTTCTTTTCATGGATGAAAAAGAAATAAAATCATTCACTTCCAAATCAACAATATTCGCCGCTGCTCAAGCAGTACGAGATATGGGACCAAGAATTGTCCTTGTAAAAAGAGGGGAATACGGAGTGGTGATGTTCAATGAAGGCGACATATTTTCCGTCCCTGCATTTCCTGTAGAAAACGTTATAGACCCTACAGGGGCCGGTGATTCGTTTGCCGGCGGATTTATGGGCTATTTGTCCAGAACAAAGGATTTTTCCCATGAATCATTACGCAGAGCCACTGTTATTGCCTCTGTCATGGGATCTTTTGCAGTTGAAGGATTTAGTACAGAGCGAGTGGGAAACCTCGCTGAGCTAGAAATTGAAGATCGATTTCGAGGGATTGCGGGAATGACTTATTTTGAGCCTCTAGGAAACAACGAAGAATTATTTATTTGAAAAAGACGACAACAGGAGAAAAAATTGGGAACTAAAAACTTTCCAGGAGACGTGAAAGACATTTCTCTGGCATCTGAAGGAGTCCGGCGCATTAATTGGGCCGAACGTGAAATGCCGGTTCTAAGACAAATAAAAGAGCGTTTTGCCAAGGAAAAGCCCTTAGAAGGACTTAGAATAGCAGGATGCCTGCATGTCACTACCGAAACTGCTAATTTAGCTATCACATTACGTGACGGCGGCGCTGATGTTTTTTTATGCGCGAGTAACCCACTTAGCACTCAAGATGATGTAGCTGCAGCCCTAGTTTCCGAATATGGGATACCTACTTTTGCTATAAAAGGCGAGGATACAGACACTTACTACGACCATATCATCTCTGTGCTAAATACTAAACCTCACATGACAATGGATGACGGTGCTGATTTAGTAGCAACTCTACACGGTGAACGAACCGATTTGATGGAAAACATCATAGGCGGAACTGAAGAAACTACCACAGGCGTTATAAGATTAAAAAGTTTAGCCGATGAGGGAAATCTTAAGTACCCTGTTATTGCCGTAAACGATGCCGATACTAAACATTTTTTTGACAATAGATACGGCACGGGCCAAAGTACTCTGGACGGCATAACTAGAGCAACAAACGTTCTATGGGCAGGTAAAACTGTAGTGGTTATAGGATACGGATGGTGCGGACGTGGTGTAGCCATGAGAGCCAGGGGGATGGGGGGCAACACCGTTGTATGTGAGGTAGATTCCATCAGGGCGCTTGAAGCAGCAATGGATGGTCACCAGGTTATGAAAATGGAAGATGCCGCCAAAGTGGGTGACATATTCATAACAGTAACTGGGGGAATGAAAGCTATTGATGCAAAGCATGTTGCGGATATGAAGGACGGT
>ENA-UPTF01000937-UPTF01000937.1-marine-metagenome-genome-assembly--contig:-NODE-937-length-19399-cov-3.270572_pt1 | contig 19399 bp, 12 predicted proteins | sample MGYA00238166_ERZ767019 | MGnify/ENA primary metagenome ERZ767019 (study PRJEB28930, sample SAMN06266391) | marine metagenome | isolation source: Sea water from 250 m depth | place: Atlantic Ocean | study... | reverse complement strand
AAATGAGAATAGGCCATGAGCAAACAGTTTTTACCAACTTTTGTTACACCATCTTTAAATCCCGATCGATGAATGGTTGCATACTCACGAACTACTGTTCCATCACCGATCTCTACGGATGAAGAAACATCCTCAAAATTCATAATTTGCGGTTCGCCACCGATAGATGCTCCATTAAAAATTTTACAATTTTTACCGATGACTGTGTTGGCTTCTATTAACACGTGCGAGCCAATGACCGTTCCTTTACCAATCTTTACATGCGGACCAATAATGGAAAAAGGTCCGACTGTAACACCCTTTGCCAGCTCTGAGTCTGGGTCAATGATTGAACTTGAATGAATGGTCAAGGTTAAGAAAGGAATAAATAATTCAAATTAGGTTTAGCTTCTTAAAAACCGAATAAAATCTTAAAACAACTATTGTTACCAGATCAATTCTTACCCATCATGGCTTGAATGGTACATTCGGTCGCCAGCTCATTTTCAATAAAGGCCTTACCTTCAAATCGAAAAAGAGATTTTCGCTGTTTTATCTTTTTTAGTTCCAAGCGCAACTGGTCTCCCGGGACTACAGGTTTTCTAAATTTAGCCCCATCAATGCCTGTGAAAAACACAGAACCCTGTCCCTCCAACTTAAGAATCTTCAACCCCAGGATACAAGCTGTCTGGGCTAGGGCTTCAATAATAAGAACTCCCGGCATAACTGGGAATTCTGGAAAATGACCTTGAAAGAACGGCTCATCAGCCGTGACATTTTTAATCCCTACTATGCGTGAATCAAAATCACATTCGATAATTCGATCTACAAGAAGAAACGGATACCGATGAGGAATGATACTTTTTATTTCATTGATATCCATCATAAGAAACGTTTCCTTTAAATAAACTTCTTAATATTGCATATTTTTAAAAATGAAAATACGAGATTATGCAAGAAAATTGGTTGGAGAGATTACTTGTTGCTTCGATCGTAGGTCTTAGTTGCCAAAGCAGTCAAATCATTGCCTCGGTCATGGTAAAGAACGACTTTCTCCTCAAGAATCATTGTATATTTTTTTTCTTTTCCAATTTTTTTAATTACTTTCATCATTTTTATTAGAATTTTCTGCGTTATTTCCTTTTCATTCTTACCAAACTCATCATTTTGATCCTTGAGATATCTTTCAAATGCTATTTTTTCTTTGCGGAACCTATCTTCCTTCTTTTTCTTTAACTCAGGGTCAAGAACGAAGCTTTGCTTGTTTAAATCTTGTAGCATTTTTTTAATTCTATTTTCTCTGGCCTTTATTTTCTTTTTCTCTTTTGCAAAATCCTTCTTAAAAATCTCGAAATTTTTTTTCCACTCTTTTGTACCGAGAACTGCTTTTTGAATATCCACGAAACCTATGCGACTCTCAGCTGCAAAGGAGGGTATTGCCAAAGGTCCAAAAAAAACCAGCCCTATTAACAAAAAGAAATATACCTTGTAAACTTTAAAAGAAAATAACTGCATAATAAATCCTTAACTTGTGGTTTAAATTAGAATGCGCTACCAGCTGAAAAATGAAATTGGCCGTCTGTTTCTCCCGATCTCCGATCAAGTTTGATGCCGTATGCAAAACCAAGCGGACCCATGGGGCTCATAAAACGAAATCCAGCTCCAATACTATGTCTCATTTTTCCCAGATCCCAATCTTTTGAAGTAGAACTCAAGTCGGCACCTGTTCCATAGAGATTGCCCCTATCATAAAAGACAAAACCTCGTATTGCCTTTGTAAAGGGATATTGCAATTCCAAATTTAGGAGCAGAGATTTATTACCTCCCACGGGATCTCCATCGGCAGCTTTTGGTCCTATATCCTGAAGAGTAAAGCCTCTTAATGAAGTAGGCCCACCCATGAAATATCTTTCGAAAGAGGGCAGTGTGTCCCCGCTATAACCGTCAGCAATATTAATTCTCGCATGCGACCCGAGCACCAGTTTTCCTATTAATGGGCGGTAATAGGTAACTTCGTACATAGAACGAGTAAATTTCAGCCCGCCAAACCCAGCAAGCTCAAATCCTAACATATGCCTCCAGCCCTGGGAAGGGTTTAAAAAATTGTCTCTACTATCATAAACATAAGTTGGCTGAAAACGACTGGTTGTGCGCTTACCATTTACCAAGAATGCGGTCTCTTGGGCTGCCAAAACCCCGCTGACGTTAACTTTTTCCAATCTATAACCTAAGTTGACAGTTTCATATTCTGAAATGTTTTTCCCAAGTCTTATTCCTCCTCCAGATGTCCTCATAGTAAAACTCAATAAATCATTTTGATTATTGAATGCATCGAATCCAGCCAATATTGTAGAATCGAATAAACGTGGCTCTGTCAGGTTAATATTAAAATCTGTCCTTATAGAAGATAAAGAAGCCGTAAGATTAACCCGTTGACCATTTCCAAATAGATTATTCTGAGCAATGGAGGTAGTAAAAATTAAATTCTCAACTGAACTAAAACCGGCTCCGACGGTAAATGTCCCAGTCGGTTTTTCGGTTACAGTAGTGAGGATATCTATGAGGTCCGGATTTTCTCCTCTTTGAGTATCGATTTTTACATCTTCAAAATAATTCAGATTATTAATTCTTTGCTTACTTCGTTTTAGCTTAGAACCATCAAATACCTCGCCCTCTTTTAATCTGAATTCACGCCGGATAACATTGTCTTTGGTTTTAATATTACCCAGCATATTGATTTCCCCCACATAAACCTTTTTACCCTTATCAATATCTATAGAAAGGTCAACCATGCTAATTTGATCATCAATCTTTGTTCGGGGGTTGATGTCTGCATAGGCAAAACCCTTTGAAGAATACATATCTGTTACTGTTACAATATCCTCACGAAGCTGCGACACGTTATAGATAGCGCCTTTTTTGGTGAGAATACTCTTCTTAATTTCATCATGTGGAACCGTATTATCTCCCTTTACTTCTATAGAGTTAATGTGGAATTGTGGGCCTTCCTCTACGGGAATGATGATATGAATTTGATGATCTTTTTTATTTATATCAATCTTGGGCTCTAAAACCTTTACTCTTAGATAACCGTTGTCCTGATAAAACCCTTCTATCCTAAATAAATCTAATTTCAGAACATCTTTTTGATATACACCAGAATCATCAAGAAAATTCCACCAAGTCTTTGCCTGAGTTTCCATAATCTCGGCAAGCACCTTATCTTTAAAAGCCTTATTTCCTGAAAAACGAATCTTTTCAATTTTTACCTTTTTCCCTTCATGAATTTTTATCATGACAGCAATCAGGTTGTCCGATCCCCTCTTGGTTTCGATACGTGTTTCAGCAAAAAAGTAACCCTTTTCTCTATAAATTTTTAGTATTTCTTTTTTGCTCTCTTGAATAAGGTGCTCATTAAAAGTAGCGCCACGTCTTAATCCAATTTTTTCTCGTATATCATTGGTATCCACTTTAACGTTACCAATAATTTCCACATCCCCAATGGATGGAATCTCTTCAACAATAAACTGCAACTCAAGCCCTTCTATGCCATCCTGGGTATTCACTTGAATATCTTTAAATTGCCCAAGGCTAAATATTTGCTCAATATCTTTGCCAATTTTTGATTTAGAAAGTACAGTACCTGGCTTGGATTGGATGTAGTATAAGATGGTAGATTCATCAATCCTTTTATTGCCCACAATTTTTAAGGATTGGATAATTTCACCCTCCTGCGCAGACAAAGGTGAAGCCCCTATCATAAAAACCAGCGCCATAATGGCGACAGAAATTGAGTATAAAAATTTTGCCTTTCTGCCGGAACTATCTGAAATTTGATGAGTTATATAGATAAATTTGTATCCCAAGTTTTAGCCAAAAAAAAGTATCAAGCTTCATCGGGGCAACCCTTTGAAACTTAATACTTTATTTTATTCCATTCATTGGCGCTTTTTAAGCGAAAAATTAATTTTTATCCAACTTTCACAGCATCTGCCTTCTCTACAAATACCAGGCTATCATCTTGCAGACTAACCTCGATGAGACCCCCATTTTTGAAACGACCTTTAAGCATTTCATCAGACAGCACATCTTCCAGATACTTTTGAATAGCCCGCTTCAAAGGTCTAGCTCCAAAGTTGGCATCAAAGCCTTTTTCAGCAATCCACTGTTTTGCGCCTGATGTCACATCCAGGGTAAGACCCTGCTGAATTAATTGCTCATTCAAGGCTTGTAATTGAACATCCAAAATTTCAACGATATTATTTAACTCCAGCGGACGAAAAACAACTGTCTCACTTAACCGATTCAAGAACTCTGGGTTGAATGTCTTTTTCAGGTCCTGTTTCAATTCCTTCTGCATCTTATCGTAATTCAGGTCATTATCATCCTTATGAAATCCGAGGCTGGTGCCCTTTTCCAACATCCTTGAACTGATATTGGATGTAAGAATGATAACTGTATTTTTGAAATCTACAACACGGCCGTAACTGTCTGTCAAGCGACCATCATCCATAATTTGTAATAAAAGATGGTAGATGTCTGGGTTAGCTTTTTCAATTTCATCAAAAAGAATTACCGAGTAAGGTTTACGGCGAACTTTTTCTGTCAACTGACCTCCCTCTTCGTAACCAACATAACCTGGAGGTGCCCCCGTCAGTCGAGACACATTGAATTTTTCCATGTACTCGGACATATCCAAACGAATCAGAGAATCTCTATCACCAAACATAAATTCTGACAATACTTTCGCAAGCTCGGTTTTCCCAACTCCTGTAGGACCAAGGAAAAGAAAGGTGCCTATAGGTCGCCTCATATCTTTTAATCCAGATCGCGAACGACGAATTGCTTTGGTAAGAACTTTAATAGCCTCTCCCTGACCGACAACTTTTTCCGACAATTCTTCCTCCATATTCATGAGGCGAATACTTTCTTTTTCTTCAATTCGAGAAAGAGGGATTCCCGTCATACTTGAAACAACATCGGCAATATCATCTTCTGTGATACTCGGCTCACTAGTGTCCCGCTGCTTATCCCATTCTTCCTTAACTTTATCCAGCTTTTCAATCAGCGCCTCTTCTTTGTCGCGCAACTCGACTGCTTTTTCAAACTCTTGGTTTTCGATACAAACTTTCTTATCGCGGACAACGAGATCAATTTCCTTTTGAATTTTCTTCATATCTGGAGATTGAGTTATCTCTCGCAAACGAACCCTAGAGCCCGCCTCATCAATAACGTCAATTGCTTTATCTGGAAGAAAACGGTCGGTAATATAGCGCTCTGCAAAACGGACCGCAGTAACAATAGCATCATCAGAAATTTTAGCTCTGTGATGAAGCTCATAAGGAACTTTAAGACCTTTTATGATCTCAATGGTCTCTTCTACCGTCGGAGGGTTCACAATGATGGGTTGAAAACGTCTCTCCAACGCACCATTTTTTTCAATATATTTTCGATATTCTTCCAGAGTTGTTGCGCCGATACACTGTATTTCACCGCGGGAAAGAGCAGGCTTCAACATATTGGATGCATCCACAGAGCCCTCTGCGGCACCTGCACCCACCAGGGTATGCAACTCATCCACAAAAAGAATGACACTTTCATTTTGCATTATTTCTTTCATAATGCCTTTTAGGCGCGCTTCAAACTGGCCTCGATATTTGGTTCCGGCAATCAGCGAACCCAAGTCAAGAGACACTACTCGTTTTTCAAAAAGAGTATCTGGAACTTCACGCTCAATAATCAGTTGCGCTAGACCTTCTACGATCGCGGTTTTTCCAACACCTGGCTCACCAATCAAAACCGGATTATTCTTAGTTCGGCGGCTTAGTATCTGGATTACGCGCTCAATTTCTTTTGCGCGACCAATAATCGGGTCAAGTTTACCGTCCAACGCCATCTTTGTTAGGTCACGGCTGAACTCATCTAAAGTTGGGGTTTTACCGACTTCGCGATTGGTTTCGGTGGGTTCTTTGAACATCTCGACAATTTTCTCACGGACGTCATCAAAGAACATTCCAAAACTATTTAGCACCCGACAAGCAACCCCTTCCTTCTCTTTCAAAAGACCTAAGAGAAGATGCTCGGTACCAATGTAGTTATGATTGAGTGACCTTGCTTCTTCGACCGCGAATTCAAGTACTTTTTTAGCCCTGGAAGTAAATGGAATATCGCCGATGATCAGAGAGTTTGAGCTTCGAGGCAAGCTCTTCTCCAGTTCTTTTTTCAACTGGGTCAAATCTACTCCGCTTTTTTGCACAATAGCAACAGCTATGCCGCCACCATCTTTGATTACACCTTGTAAAATGTGTTCTGTACCTAAATATTCATGGCGGTAAAGTTCTGCTTCCTCGCGAGCAAGGATAATAACTCTACGCGCTCTTTCAGTGAATCGCTTAAACATGATTCAATTTTCCTTAAAAAAAGCGGATTTATAATGTGAAGGAGGCCCGTATTTCAATCCAATGCTAAGCTTCATTCTTTTTCTATATTTTGGTTTATACCGACTGTATGTTAGCAAATGATTTAGATTATATAAAGGTTTTATTTAGAACTAGGTCATAACGCATAAAATACCAAAAATAAAAGGGTTATTAAATTCATATGACCTTCCCGAAACTTGAGAATGTGGCCTTTAGCCACCCATTTATCGGCATGTTTTTCTCATTACTGAAGCTAAACCAGTATATTTTTCTAATTACTAAGGCTAAACCTGAATTAGCACCAAGAAGACAGAATGCTAGTTATATCAATTATAACCAGCATCTTTATGAAAACAGATAACAGCAGCAGTGGTACTAGGTGGAAAAAACTCATTTGCAACCGTCAAAGTCACTCCTAAATCTTCTGCTCCAAGGGCATTCCAAATAATGTGATTCCCCTTCAGGTTTGTCAAGGCTGGGTAACCCGGGCTGTATCGCTGCCCACGATTGTCTTTTTTATATCCAGCTCTGGTTCGCAATAGCTGGTGAATGTACTCCGCCATATCTTCAGCTACTCTGTCGCTTAAGCCCTGTAAATACAAGGAAGATTCGCTTTCATTTTGTTCTTTTAACGATTTAATGCCCTCCTCAACTCCGGCACCGGCAGTGGTAATTTGTAGGCCAATCGCATCTATCTGCCCCGACTCAACCGAATGGAAATATTGACCTATAGAGAACTTATCTTTCCTTCCCTTGCCAACACACAGGTCAAAATCAAATCGGCCGAGCTCTTTATCCCTTGATTCGGATTCATAAAAGATCACCTCATCACCATTGGCTTGGGCTGGGAAAAGCCCGAAACGAGCCTTAGGAATAATCCATTGATTCTGTTCAGCTTTTGCAATCCATTCTTTTTCGAGGCTTTGCAATTGCTCCAGCGTGATACCTTTTTCCAGCCAACTTGATTTTTTTCCAAACTTCCAGTTTAGAGAGTAAAGGCTTTTTCTATCCAAAGAAAGTTTATGGAGTTTAAATTCGACTTTTTGGATTCCGTAGCCTTCTGCAGGAACCTCATGATGACGAAAACTTATTTTCCTTCTAGGCAGAGTTTCCAACAGCTTGTGCTTCTCTTCTTGAATGCCTTTGGCCTTCTGGTATTGAAAGAGCAATGCCTCTTGGTTTTCCTTTAATAGGGCGGGGCGTTTTTCTTTATCCATCAACAGCCCCATCGTGTTAACCCCATCCATACCACTGTCACAATAAAAAACATTATCTAGAATAGCGTCTGTATCATCGCCGCCCTTCATGGCAACATAACCCGCGTGCCTACGATTAACGGGAGCTCCGCCTATTAGAACCGGAATGGAAAATTTTTCCTCGACTAACATGCGAGCCACAGTGATCATGTGATTTGAGGTTTGAACCAAAAGAGCACTCATGCCAATGGCATCCGCTTTTTCGGTACGAGCTGTTTCAATAAACTTTTCTAAAGGCACTTGGACTCCGAGATCAACTACCCGGTACCCGTAATTTTCGAGAAGAGTTTTAGCTAGATCTTTACCTATGCTATGCACATCTTGATAAACCGTACCGATCACCACCACGCCCTTATAGTCGATGACTGCGTCAGGCTCGACACCACTTTGAAAACGCATGAAACTTTCAAGAAACTGCATGACATGACGCATCACATCTGCACTTTTCAACAAATGCGGCAAACTTACCTCTCCTCGACCAAACGCATCACCCAATTCGCGCATGGCTGTCATTAGATATCCACTGATAAAACTTAACGGTTCATGTTTATTAATAATCTTTGCTACGTCGACCACAATTTTGTCTTTATAAGGAAATTCTCCGCCCTCTTTTTCAATAATCCCTTCCTGCTTTTGTTTAAATCCATCTTTTATTTTCTGACAAATACCTTCTTCTAAAGAAAGATCGTCGTAATCTATTTTTTTTACCTGAGTGCCGGTTTTTTTTGTCTGTGCGATTTGCTCCAATTCTTCAAATGCCGTCATGTCGTGATCAAGAATTACTTTTCTCGCCAGCTCAACATCACTTTTTATCAGGCTTTCCAAAGGAACATAATGGTTCGGATTCAAAATGGCACAATCGAGCCCCACCTTTCTCGCTTCATCAAGAAAAACGCTTGTCAGAACTTTCCGCATATAAGGTTTCGAAGCCAGACCATTTGTCAGGTTGCCGATTCCAATACTGGTTTTCAAATCAGGGTGAATCGCTTTGATTCGCGGCAAGCATTTTAAGGTTTCCGCGCAGAAATTTAGTCCTTCCACCGACTCTGATCCGATAGGGTAAGCGTTTACATCCATAAGAATCTGGTTGGGCATTACGTTATGCTTTTCTTTCGCCTGTTTTACAATTTCAGCAGCCAAATCATATTTTTCATCCGCCGTTTGCCCAGGTCCTTCGGGTCCATTTACTAATGCCACATAAACCGGGTTATGTTGATGGGTTTGCGACAACACCGCATCCAACTTACTCACTCCCTTTTTGTATTCTTCAAGACTAATAGAATTAATGATGGGTCTCCCGGGATAAGACTCTATGGCTGTTTGCAACGCTTCGACCGAAAATGAATCGATGCACATGACTCCCTTGAAGTTACTGGTTAATTCATAAATCGCTTGTGGCAAGACCTTTTCTGTTTCGACGATATTACTGTCCATACAAACATCAATGATGTCGATACCTAAGTCTTTTACCTGCTCTTCAACAACCTCCTCTAAAACCTCCATCTGAATTTCATCGTCACATTCCACCGCTTCGCGGACTTTTTTACTACCACGCACGTTTAACCTTTCACCTATTCGAATCAAAGATTCGGAACTGTCTATGGGAATGGCCTCTTGCGGACCAGAAACAAAAACCTTTTTCTCTGTTTCTTTCCTGACGGGCACCACGCCTTTCAACCGTTTAGATATGGAACGAATATGTTCCGGCGTTGTTCCACAACAACCACCTATAACTGATACCCCAAAATCTTTAACGAAATGCTCTACATAGTCCGCCATATCTTCCGGCTCGAGCTTGTAACAAGTCTTGCCATCTTCTGAAACGGGTTGACCCGCATTGGGGACAATTGAAATTGGCAAACTACAAACTCGGCTCAGTTTTTCCACGGTCTTTTCCATCAGCTCAGGGCCCGTATTGCAGTTGATTCCAAACGCAGAAATACCCATACCCTCAACAGCTACGAGAGCTGCATGAATGTCAGTATTGAATATTTGCATCTTTGAAAACCCGTCTACCGTGACCTGGGTAATAATAGGAATTTTTTTACCTGTTTCTTCAAACGCCTTGTTCGCCCCGACTATTGAAGCCTTTAATTCTAAAATGTCTTGTTGTGTTTCGAATAGCAAGACATCGGCGCCACCTTCTAGCATTCCTTTTACTTGTTGAAAATTGTTATCAACAATCTGGTCCCAGGTTGCTTTATTGAGATCGGCTTCAGTTTTGGAAATAACATAATTCGATGGGCCAATAGACCCGGCAACGAACAAAGGTCGATCATCGTATTCTGGTTCGCTTTTATATTGATCAATGGCTTTTCTAGCAATCCGACAACCTTGCACATTCAAATGGTACGTGATGGCTGTGTAATCCGATTTTTTTAAGTCCAAATCCTGCGGAATTGCCCTGATATCGGTCAGATCGATTTGAGTAAAATCAAATTCTTGCAATCGCAAAGGCGACGCACCGAAGGTATCGGTTTCAATTAAGTTGGCGCCTGCTCGCAAATATTTAAGGTGAATCCCTTCCAGATCATCGGGTCGCGAAAAAATCAATAAATCCGTTAGCATCTTAAAAGCTGGCCCACCGAAGGCGGCATCGTCTAAATCCAGATTCTGCACCATGGTACCCATCGCACCATCGAGAACAAGAACCTGCTTTCCTAAAACATCCTCAAATTTCATATTCAACCCATCTTATGATTTAAAAAGGACAAACGAAGGGGGAACAACTTACTGAAAATCAAATTACTAGGAAATCGATAGGTTTTCAATGACATTATTTTAAATTTTCTTACTCTCGGAAGAAGGATTAGGGCAGGTTAAACTTATGCTTCTGCTTTTTTCTGTTCTGACGGTTTAACACCAAAAATCCGTTCCATAAAACCCGGTCGGTCTTTAACGCAACGGAAGCCAATATCCTTCTTATTTGCAAGAGGGTTAAGGTGCTCGCGAAAAGAAGCCCGGGATTTCATAGCCACCACCTTTTGAAAATCTTTTTTATTAAAGTGCCCTACACCCATGTAAGACATCCCACGCACGATATAATGTTTTTTTTCGAAAGCTGCTGATTTAAATTTACTGTTCGGGTAGGGCAAATAATAATCCCAAACCCATTCCCAAATATTACCGACCATGTCATGAACTCCATAAGGACTTACGGCCTTCGGAAAACTACCCACAGGCATTAATCCTCTCCCGGTTTTATTTCTTGGTGAAGTCGCCAAGTTGGCAATACCTATTTTAAAATCATCACCCCAGGGATAAATAAACCCGGCCCGTCCCCGTGCAGCCTTTTCCCATTCCATTTCGTTTGGTAGCCGTTTTCCTGCCCATTTTGCAAAAGCCGCAGCATCAAAAAAACTAACATGTGTAACGGGAAAACTATCTTCTCCTTCAGGAAATTTTTGCCCTTGCCAGTTCCTAGGTGATTTATGATCGGTCGCCTGGCAAAAAATATAGTATTGTAAATTCGTCACCTCGTAGCGGTCGATATAAAAACCGGGGATATCTATCCGCCTCTCAGGAGACTCATCGGCATACCAGGGTTTGTCGAGCCCTAGAGAAAGTGCGTGGTTTTTGGAGTCCTCTTCATTCGTGCCAATGGTAAACTCACCTGACGGAATATAAACCATTCCTTCAGGTACATTTTCAAAACACCCTGGCAAAAACAACGGGAAAAGAATTAAAAATAAAAAAACTTTTAATAGGTTTTTAGCTTTTTTAAACATGAATTCTAAAACTCTAACACAAGTTCTTATAAGCGAATTAGATCTGGAAAACAGGTTGACCGATTTTTCTCTTAATAACGATGGATGTCCGGAAAAACTCATGGACTCCGTGAAAGAGATCGGTATACGCCATCCTATAAGCATTTGCTTTACTAATAAACCTTATAAAATTATCAGCGGCCATAAACGAGTGCAGGCAGCTATAAAAGCAGGTCTTACTAGCATTCCTGCATTTTTATTCCCAACCATGGATGACGCTCTGGTGCTAAATTTAAAAGAAAATTTTGCACTAAGGCATTATAGCGATATTGAAAAGGGATGTATTCTAAACAAACTTCTTGCAGAAGGAATTCAAGAAAACACCATCATAGATTTATATATGCCCTTACTGGAGCTAGAACGTAGTAAAAAGATTTTTAAAGATCTTATTTTAGTTAATAAAATAATTCCTAAATTACAAAAACTTCTACACCGATTAAGTGTTCCCATCAAGGTTTATCAAGTTTTTTTCACTTGGGACCATGAAAACCAAGAAGCTGCAGAAAAAATTTTTGCTGCTACCCGACCCGGCGTTAACAAATGCAGACACCTGCTTGAGCTAGTAGAAGAAATTACTAAACGCGATAATATAAGTCCTAAAGAAATTTTTTCTACCCCCTCCACAATAGTTACCCTCGAAAACAAAGATCTCACGCCATCACAAAAATATGATCGGATTCATGAAACTATACAAATAACAAGGTATCCCATTTTATCCGATTTAAAAAAACAAATTGCACGTGCGCTTGATGAAATAAAACTAGATGATAAAACCCGGTTTAAATATCAGGAAGCTTTTGAAAGCGATGAAATGAAACTAGAACTTAAGTTCCGCGATGAAAGAGAATTATCACAACAGGTCGAAAAAATATTTCGAGCTCTGCAATCTGGTTCTATAGAAAAACTTATAAAAATAATAAGAGGTTAACTATTTAGTCTTTCCCCCGATCTTGAGCAGATAGTATCCTTTCTGCCAAAAGTTTTGTTATTCCCGGCAGAATCACCAATTCCTCTAGCGATGCTTTTTGAATATTTTCTAGGCTCCCGAATTTTTTTAAAAGCATTAAACGACGTTTTTTCCCAATTCCCGGGATTAATTCCAGAGGTGACTCCAAAGTTTTCTTTCCGCGCAACTTGCGGTGGTAAGAAATTGCAAATCTATGCGCTTCATCACGAATACGTTGCATTAAAAAACGTGAAGGAGAATTTTCATGAAAAAGTACAGGCTTTTTCTGTTGTGGCAAATAAACTTCATCGGTAACCAGATTGTTACGAAATTTTCCTTTCGCAATACAAACCAGATCCAATCGGTCCATGAGGTTAAGGGCTTGCAAAACATCGTGACCCGCATTTAAATGGCCTTTACCTCCATCAATAAGTATGAGATTTGGCAAGGGAGCATTTTCTTTAAGTAAGCGGCTGTAGCGTCGAGTCATCACTTCTCTTAACATGGCATAATCATCTATGCCTTTTACTGTGGAGATTTTATAGCGACGGTATTTGGATTTTGCGGCCAAGGCGTGCTCGAAGACCACCATTGATCCAACCGCATGCGACCCGGAGATATTTGACAAATCAAATCCCTCAATGACCTCGGGAAAATGTTTCAAATTCAAAGCAGTTTGTAATTCTTCCAGGGAACGTGTTCCTACTTCTCCTTTATCACTTTCCATTCTCATTGCGAAACTAGCGTTTTCCTCTGCCATTCTTATCAGTTCGCGCTTTTTCCCTATTACAGGCACTTCTATACGCACGCACATGCCTTTTTTTTCAGATAACCAACTAGCAATTAAATCGGCATCTTCTATAGGATGTGGCAACAAAACTTCTGCCGGCAGTATGCTCTCGTCAGCATAATATTGTTTTAGGAATGAAGAAAGTGTCTCATCTTCCTCCATTTCTTTGCGCGATTTTAATTTAAATATCTTTTCTCCCAACATTTTTCCAGAACGAATGATTAATACTTGCACCATGGCTTGATCTTTTTCCGAGCAATAAGCAACCACATCCTGATCTTCCAATGAGGTGGAAATTATTTTCTGCTTATCGATTACTGTTTGCACCGCAGATATTTTATCTCGGAGAACAGCGGCCTCTTCATATCTTGTTTCAACGGATGCTGCTTCCATCTTTGTCTTCAGATCTTTTAGTAAAGTTGTATTTTTGCCTTTAAGAAACAGTGAAACATCCTGCACTATTTCTGAATAGTCCTGCGAAGAAACTAAACCCGCGCAAGGCGCAAGGCATCTTCCCATCTGATGATTCAGGCAGGGGCGACGCAAAGGGCTGCCATCTAATTTGTCTTTACTCTGCCGAAGAGGAAAGATTTTATAAATCAGTCGAATGGTTTCGCGGACTTCCTTCACCATAGTGTAAGGCCCAAAATAAGTCGCTTTGTCTTTTTTGATACGACGCACCACTTCTAATCGAGGAAATTTTTCCTGCGTAGTCAAACGTAAATAGGGATAATGCTTATCATCTTTAAGTAGTACATTGTATTTCGGTTGATGTTTTTTTATGAAATTGCTTTCAAGTATCAGTGCTTCCGCCTCTGTTTTTGTTGTCAAAAACTTGATATCATCGACCTTGTCTAAAAATATCCGCGTTCGGGGATGCAAGTTCCGAGAATCTTGAAAATAAGAGCGCACGCGGTTTCTTAAAACCTTGGCCTTACCTATATAAAGAATTTCCGACCGGTGATCCTTCATGATATAAATTCCGGGTAGCTTTGGAATACTCTCTATAATATCTTTGAATTTTTTTTCCAAGGAAAACCTCCCATATGACTTCCATCTATTACCTTAAAAATATACTCCGAATTGCATGAAGACCGATAATAATAATCAACGCGGATTCTGGGGCAGTCGATTTGGATTCATTCTAGCTGCGTCCGGCTCTGCAATCGGGCTTGGTAATATCTGGAAGTTTCCTTATATAGTAGGTGAGAATGGTGGTGGCGCATTCGTGCTCATTTATCTCATTTGTATATTTATTATTGGCACTCCTATTATGTTGGCAGAATTTACCTTGGGTCGAAAGACCAACCTAAACCCTGTCGGTGCATTCAATTCTCTCAAACCCAATTCTACATTTATTGGTATCGGATATATGGGGGTATTGGCCGGGTTTCTTATTCTCTCCTTTTATGGAGTTGTGGGCGGTTGGACATTTGCGTATGTGGTTAAATCTGTGACCGGAAGCGTTTTGTCATTCACCTCTCCTAAAGAAGCAGGGGTTTTTTTCGGAAACTTTATCAGTAATACAGGAGAAACACTTCTTTACCATGCCTTGTTCATGGGTCTATGTATTGCCATTGTGCTCAGGGGAGTGCATGGTGGCATTGAAAGAGCTTGTGAAATTTTAATGCCCACCTTGGTTCTTTTCCTCTTTCTCCTGATGATTCGTTCTCTCACTCTCGATGGTGCAATGGAAGGCGTAGGATTTTATTTGAATCCTGACTTCAGCAAAATAAGTGTCAATACCGTACTTATCGCTTTAGGGCAGGCATTTTTTTCTCTTAGTCTAGGTATGGGATGTATGATCACCTACGGCAGTTACCTTTCTGAAAAAGAAAATCTAACCTCTTCCACCGTTTATGTGGTGATGTTCGATACCCTCATCGCCCTATTAGTCGGAATGGTAATTTTCCCCGCAGTATTCGCGATGGGACTAGAACCGACAGAGGGTCCGAGCCTGGTGTTCAGTGTGTTGCCCACTGTTTTTAACAGTATGCCAATGGGCCATGTGGTGTCCATAATATTTTTTACTCTGCTGGCAATTGCCGCCATAACATCGGGCATTTCTTTATTAGAAGTTGTTGTTGCCTATTTCATCGATCAACGTGGATGGCAACGAAAAAAAGCCGTGATTATTGTCGGTTCGTCTATTTTCGCATTTGGGATACCCAGCGGTTTGTCTTTTGGTGCGATGGCAGAATTAAAACTCGTGGGTATGACATTTTTTGATCATGTCGATAATATTGCCTCCAACTACCTGCTGCCATTAGGAGGAATGTTAACAGCAATCTTTGTAGGCTGGGTCTGGGGAACCAATAATGCACATATAGAAATTGAAAAACACAAAAACAAATTTAATTTCCCCTGGGCGCAATGCTGGGAGTTTTTGATCCGCTACATAACTCCCGTAGCCGTCGGTATCGTTTTTCTCGCGAAGGTTTTGCCTTAAAGCAAATTTGGTTTTCCCTGGGCTTTTTGCAAACCTTTCAATTTTTACACTCTTTTGCTTTCTGGAAGAGCCTTTGAGCCCATTCCTTATTACCCAGGATTTCAGACAAACTTTCACCAAGGCAAGAGAAGTCGACACTATCTTCAGCTTTGGTCTCCGCCTTTTTATAGGCACGATCTGCTCTCTCTCCATCCCCTAACTTTTCTATAAAACACTCCGCCAAAGTGATAAGGTCACAACAGTCCTCCGCCTTCTCCTCAGCTTTATGGTATAACTCGCTGGCCCATTCTTCGTTGCCTAATTTTGCGAAGACGTTATCTGCAAGTTCATAATACTCCGAAAACTCTTTCGCCTTTTCCTCAGCTTTTTTATAAACTTTAAATTGCCATTCTTTATCTTCAAGAATCTCTGATACGCTTTCAGCAAGGTCACACAGCTCACGAATATTTTCCGGTTGAGTTTCTGCCTTTTGAAATAATTTCTTGGCCCATTCCTTATCGCCTAATGATTCAAAAATACTATAAGCCAACCAATTCAAGTCCAGACTGTTCTCTGCGTTATCCTCGGCCTCCTTATAAATTTTTATAGCCCAGTTTTTATCATTGAGTGTGAAAGCAATACTGTAGGCCAGCCAATTCAAATCCAGGCAATCTTCCACATTTTCCTCCGCTTTTTTGTAAACACGCCTGGCCCATTCGGCCTCACCCGCTTCTGCTAGTTGATCTGCAACCTGTTTGAGATCACAAGCATCCTTAGCATTGGCCTCTAAGGTTTTGAATTTCTGAGTCAGATATTCATCTCTATTTGTTGGATCTTTGACAGTCGACGTTTCTTCTTTTTTAAATTTCTCTTCGTTGCCAATCAATTTGTAATATTCTAGATAATTTATTTTTTCTCCAGCATAAATAAAACTTTTTTCATATTTTGATTTAGGAAGGTGCCTTCTCTCATAAAAAATGCCGTTTATGTTTTGAAGCAAAGATTCGGCATTGAAATACTCTAGTATCTCATTTGCATAGGTTTGACTGTCTGTAGCAAGATATACTTTCCCCTGGGGAGCCAACTTTTGCGTGATTTGCTTTACCAATTCGGGTTGAATTAGTCTACGTTTAATATGTCGTTTCTTAGGCCAGGGATCGGGGAGATTGATATATATCGAATTTAATTCTTCGGCATGAAACAGATACGAAAGTTTTTCCCGGGCATCTCCAAAAACAACGCGTATATTTTCTAACTGAGAGGAATGAATACGCGCAAGTAATTTTTGGATACCGTCCTGGGAGAAGTCAATTCCAACGAAATTACTGTTCGGCTCCCTCTTAGCCATGGCGATTAAAAAATCCCCCATACCAAAACCAATCTCTAGGTTTAATGGATGATTGCTTCCAAATTGGCGTTGCCAATCCGGAGCCTCTCTAGTATCAAGAAAGTAAGGGTCTTCCACCACAAAACTGGTAGAAGAGGGTCTGGCCGTCAGTAATCCCATGGCAAATTGGGCCTTTAAAGTTTATTCAATTCAAAGAATACTTTTTATTATCTCTCAATAATTGAAGAGCTTTGCTCAAGTCTTCAGTGGGAAATTTGCAGATATTATTTTCACAGACGTAAACGATCGTCCGTCCATCGATAGTGGTTTTGTTTTCGAACACGGGAAAGGATGATTTTTTGTTTGGAGCAATATAGCCCAAGGTTTTATTGGGTATGAATTCATCATGCAACATTTGAATGATTGCATCTTTGTCTTTAGATAATTTTGGTCCCACCACAACCACTTCTTTCGATCTATCTAAATAAAAATCTAAAGCGATGAACATCTGCGCGAAAGCGTTATGGGAACGGCTCATCATTTCTCCTGCTAGAGTAAAAATAGTTTTGGCTTTTTCCCTATATGGTTGGTGCAGTGTGAAATTGAACAGCCTTAATAGATTGAGTGCTGATACTGCGTTACTGTTTGGGCGGGCATTATCATCAAATCGTTTATTTCGGCCAGGTAACAAACTCCCTTCTTCCGAAAAATAATAGCCCCCAGTTCTTTTATCCCAAAAAATCTCGTCTTGCTTCTTCTGTAATTCATTCGCCCAACTCAACCATTGTTCATCAAAATCTGATTCGTAAAGATCAATCAAACCTTGAATCAGGTAAGCATAATCATCTAGACTGGCGGTGAACTTGGCCTCACCTTCTCGAAACCTTCTCCCCAGCCTTCCTTTCTCATAAAGATTCTCTTTAATAAACTGTGCTGAATTTTGTGCGGCTTTTAGATATTCTTCATCCTGTAATACTTGCGCGGCTTTCGCCAGAGCGCTTATCATTAGTCCGTTCCAGGCAGTGAGAACTTTATCATCTTTAAACGGGCGTTCTCGTTTTTCCCGAACTCTTAATAATTTATCTTTAAGGGCTTTTACATCTGCACTATTACTTCTTGCCCAACTTATTTCTTTATTGAGGTGGAGTATATTTTTTCCAGTTTCTTCAAAATTACCACCGGAGGTTATGCCAAATATTTTATAGGCCTTTTGATACTCTTCCAGTGTTAGGAGGTTTCTAAGCTCTGCATCCGACCAGACATAATACGTCCCCTCCTCTCCTTCACTATCTGCATCTTCGGCCGAGTAAAACCCGCCTTTTGGGCCGGTCATATCTTTTAAAACATAATCAAGAACACCACGTACTACAGATTCGAAAACTTTGTTCCCTGTAACCTGATAACCTTCAAGATAAACCATTGTCAGAGCTGCCTGGTCGTAGAGCATCTTTTCAAAATGTGGAACCAGCCAGATATCATCTGTTGAATAACGGTGGAATCCACCAGCAAGATGATCGTAAATTCCTCCTCGCGCCATATGCTTTAGCGTGGAAGCCATCATTTTTATCGCGTGCTTATCTCCCGTACGCTGGGCGATGCGTAACAAGAGGCGTAATTTCATCGTTGGTGGAAATTTAGGCGCTAGGCCAAAACCGCCATTTACTTCGTCGTAACTGATGAGAAATTTTTTATAAAAATCTTTCATCATTGTCTCGTCTAAAGTAACCGTTTTTGTTGAAATACGATCTCCTGCTTCAATAAATTTTCTAACAGTACTGCTCACTAATTTTATTTTTTCTGGTTGATCCTTCCATGCAGAACCCAATGCATCAATAATTTGAATCAGTTGAGCTTTTGGAAAATAAGTACCTCCAAAGACAGGAGTTTTTTCCGGGGTCATTATTACGGTTAAGGGCCAGCCTCCTTTCCCCGTCATTGCCTCCACTACGTTAATATAAAACTGATCGACATCGGGATGCTCTTCCCGGTCTACTTTTATGCATATGAAATTTTCATTCAACAGCGCGGCAACCTCTTCATCTTCAAACGACTCTTTTTCTAGCACATGGCACCAGTGACAAGTCGAGTAGCCTATGCTTAAAAAAATGGGCTTGTTTTGATCCTGAGAAGCTTGGAGTGCCTCTTCACCCCATGCGTACCAATGGATAGGATTTTTCTTATGCTGCAGTAGGTATGGGCTTTTCTCATGGATAAGGCGATTGTATGATTTTTCAGGAAAGGCCTCACCATAAAAAAAGAAGACCATTATTGCCATCAAGATTGGAATAAGTAGAAAGAAAAAACGCTGCATTAATAATGCCTAAGAAATATAGTTTTATAAGAATTAGGTTATCACAAATAAAACGGGAATTGAAAGGGAGGTAAAATTAGAGGTCTAGGCCAAACTCTGTCAGGATTAATTTCGCAGAACGTTCAAGGTTTTTACCAATCTAGGCATGAATAAAATATAAATGAGGCAAAAATTTC
>ENA-UPTF01000936-UPTF01000936.1-marine-metagenome-genome-assembly--contig:-NODE-936-length-19408-cov-4.484093_pt1 | contig 19408 bp, 19 predicted proteins | sample MGYA00238166_ERZ767019 | MGnify/ENA primary metagenome ERZ767019 (study PRJEB28930, sample SAMN06266391) | marine metagenome | isolation source: Sea water from 250 m depth | place: Atlantic Ocean | study... | reverse complement strand
TAGTAGGATTATTAGCCGGGGCGAACTGCTGATCGCATACGAGCCAATCAATGCGATTGGTACTGGAGTGCCAGCCGACCCTAAAAATGTAAAAGAGGCAACTCAAGTCATCCAAAATGTGATCTCTAACCTTGTGCCTACCATAAATGTTCCTGTTCTGTACGGCGGAAGTGTTGATGCTGAAAACGCGACTTCATATCTATCGCTTGAAGGAATAGATGGGGTCCTAGTTGGTGGTGCAAGCCTTACAGCAGATAGTTTCCTCTCGATTGTGGAAAAAGCATCAAATATTGAACAGGCACGATGATAGTAATACTTGGAGCGACAGGTACTGGTAAAAGTCTTGTAGCCATGAATGTCGCTAGGGCCATAGACGGGGAAATTATCAACGCCGACAGTCGGCAAATCTACAAAGGGATGACTATAGGTACTGCTAAACCAACAATAGAAGATATGCAATCTGTTCCGCATCACTTATTCGACTTTAGAGATCCCGATGAAAATTTTAGTGTTTTCGAATTCAAAAAACTTGTATCTCATACTGAATCAGATATCCGGTCCAGGAGCAAAATCCCCATATTAGTTGGAGGCACTGGGCAATACTTAAGTGCTCTATTAGAAAATTGGAGCCTAGATGGTGGTCCCCCAAACCAAGAAATACGAAAACATTTAACTAACAGATTAGTAAAGCTTGGAATTTCCGACTTAGTGGCGGAATTAACCAATAATTATCCTGAAACAGCTAGGACAATTGATCTACGCAATCCGCGAAGAGTTATACGTGCTTTAGAGAAAATATATAATAATCATGAAAAAGAAGGGTATTCATCAAATATACCGCTCCAGCCGATATTGGAAATGTCTGTGTTCGGCATCCAAATGCCTAGAAAGCATTTGTACGCAAAAGTTGATCTTAGGACTGACGATATGGTCAGAAATGGGTGGATCATAGAAACTCAAAATTTATTGGACTCAGGCTATGATGTGGAACTTCCGGCTATGGGCGGAATAGGTTACAGAGAAATATCAACATACCTGAACGGAAGTTCAACTTGGGAATCTTGTATAAGCAGAATTAGATCAAGAACTCACAGACTTATTAGAACACAGAGTAACTGGTTTAACAGAATTGACCATCCAACAATTTGGTTTGACTCACACGAACTGGACAATTCTGAAATATCCAGACAAATAACCAAACAGATCAATTAGATTGCTTAATTCGGCCTGTAAAATTGAATCGATGTTAGAATTCCCAACACTAAATTCAACAATCACTGAAACAGAAAAAAATATGAAATTCACCAAAATGCACGGTGCAGGAAACGACTACGTTTATGTGAATGGGTTTGAATATGACCTTGATTGGAAACATATATCCCAAAACGTCAGCGACAGACACAAAGGTATAGGTTCGGATGGTCTTATCGTTGTGTGCCCTCCATCTAACGACTCAGACCTAAAGATGCGAATGTTTAACGCAGACGGTTCTGAAGGAGAGATGTGTGGGAATGGAATACGGTGTCTGGTTGCTTTTGCCAGAGATGAAGGGCTTGTCGAAAGTAAGGCTCAGGTAGTCAGAGTAGAAACACTCGCTGGTGATTTGGACGTTTTTCCTATCGTTGAGAATAATGAAATGGTTGGGGCGAAAGTTAGTATGGGATCGCCTATTTTAATACCTAAAGATATACCAGTTGCAATTGGAGATGATGAGTCAATCCTGGACTATTCACTGAATGTGGATAACCACGAATTTTCCTTCAACTTTGTCTCAATGGGTAATCCTCACGCCGTTGCCTTTATTGAGGATGAAGTAGATGATTTTCCTTTAGAGTTAATAGGTCCCCAGATTGAAAATCATGCCATTTTCCCAAACAAAGTTAACTTTGAAATCGTAAATGTTATAGGTCCTTCAGAGCTAAAAATGCGAGTATGGGAAAGGGGGTCTGGAATCACCATGGCCTGTGGAACCGGGGCCTGTGCAGTAGCAGTAGCAGCACATTTAAAAGGTATCACCACAGACGCTGTCGACTTAAGGCTACCAGGGGGAGATTTAAAAGTTCGATGGGATGGGGTAGGGGAAGTAGAATTAGAAGGGCCCGTAGAAACTGTATACAGAGGGCTCTTAGACTAGCATTTAATTTTGGATTAGGTACAAACAGGAGTTAAATAGATATGAAATTCGCAAAGCGATTAGACACGGTACCACCCTACCTTTTCGTAGAAATAAGCAGAAAAATCGCAGCCAAAAAAGCAGAGGGAATAAACGTCATTTCTTTTGGAATTGGTGATCCTGACCTCGAAACTCCTAAGAACGTCATTGAAGAACTCAGCAGAACTGCCATAGATGCTCCAAATCATCGATATCCCGAAACCGACGGACTCCCAGAATTTCGAAAAGCAGTAGCCGACTGGTACCAACAACGTTTCTCGATCTCAGTGGACTCTGATAAAGAAGTTCTTCCACTAATAGGAGCTAAAGAAGGCATAGGCCATGCTGCTCTGTGCTTTATAGATCCAGGTGACATTGCCTTGGTCCCCGATCCTGGATACCCGGTTTACTCCGTGGGCACATGGTTTGCTGGCGGAGAATGCCACTGGATGCCCCTTAAAGAGGAAAACGGGTGGTTACCTGACCTTGAAGACATCCCAGAGGATGTGGCCAATAAATCTAAAGTAATGTGGTTAAATTATCCCAATAATCCCACCGGGGCTATTGTGGACAAAGGATACTTGGCCGATGTAGTTAGTTTTGGTAAACAATACGAAATAGCGATAATGCATGACGCCTGTTATACCGAGGTCGCATACGATGGCTACCGACCCATAAGTTTCCTTGAAATACCTGGCGCAATGGATGTAGGTCTTGAATTTCATTCCCTATCCAAAAGTTACAATATGACTGGATGGCGAGTAGGAATGGCTGTAGGCAATCCAGATATGATCGATGCTCTCATGGTAGTGAAATCCAATCTAGACTCGGGTATCCCAAATGCTGTCCAATATATGGGCATAGAGGCACTAAAAGCTACGAACCAGGATATAGATGCCCGAAATGCAGTCTATCAGGACAGGCGAGACAGGGTGGTTAATTCTTTAAACAAAATCGGACTCAATGTTGACCCACCCAAAGCCAGCCTCTACGTTTGGGCAAAGATTCCTTCTGGATATACTTCAGCAGAATTTGCAGAATTACTATTAGAGGAAAGAAACGTGGTAGTAACGGCTGGAAATGGGTATGGTCCTAGTGGAGAGGGATATGTTCGCCTCTCTCTTACCATTTCAGAAACGGACCTCCAGGAAGGATTAAAAAGATTAGAAGGCTGGGAAATACCGCAAAAATAAGGGGGTAACACTCATATCTACTAAACTACATAAAGTAGCTGCGAAACCTGAACGAGTCATGCTCGTCGGCGTACATATCAAAGGGTCTAGAAGTAAATGGCGGCCGAAAGATTCAATAGCTGAATTAAAGGAATTAGCTTCTGGTGCTGGTGCCAAAGTAGTAGATATAGTTAATCAGCAATTAACCAAACCAACGCAAACCTATGTTGGCAAGGGAAAACTGGAAACACTCCTAGAAACGGTCAAACAAAAAAAGATCGATACCGTAATATGTGACGACGAATTAAAACCTACCCAGCAACTCAACCTTGAAAATGCTCTCCCGGGGACAAAAGTAATAGACCGAACCGCCCTCATTTTAGACATATTTGCTTCGAGAGCTCAGACACATGAAGGAAGATTGCAAGTTGATCTAGCACAGCACGAGTATCTATTACCAAGATTAGCAGGCCAATGGACTCATTTGGAAAGGCTTGGGGGAGGAATTGGAACTAGGGGGCCTGGGGAATCTCAAATAGAAACAGATCGTCGTCTTGCTAGGAATCGAATCGGCAAACTAAAAAAGGATATTGAAAAAGTCCGACAGCACCGGAAAAGATATCAACAACGAAGGAAACGCTCTGATTTACCAATAATTTCTCTGGTCGGGTATACCAACGCAGGCAAAAGCACATTACTTAATAAGCTCTCCTCTGCGAAAGTCGCGGCAGAAGACAAACTATTTTCAACATTAGACCCAATAACAAGGAAAATACAACTAAAGAGTGGCAAAGAGGTCCTTTTAACCGACACTGTTGGATTCATTCAAAAACTACCCACAAGCCTTATTGCCGCTTTCCGCGCAACGCTGGAAGAGGCAGAAGAAGCTGACTTACTGATACATGTTTCTGATATTTCTCACCCAAATCGCTCTGAACACTGCCATGCTGTCAATGAAGTTCTCACAAACCTTGGCTTGAAACAAAAACCCAAAATAGGCGCCCTTAACAAAATAGATCTCTTGCCCGAAGAATATCTGCCCTATGAAGATGAATCTTTGATAAACCTTATGAATCAGTTCAGTCAAACAGTCTTTTGTTCGGCCGAAACAGGATTTGGGATAGGGGAACTAATTAATGCCATCGACATTAATTTAGCTTAAGAAGCACTCACTGGCATAGATTTACAATTGCGCACTATAAATGTTATGTAAAGTTAGGGGGCAGAAACATTCATAGAAAGGCAGCCCTTTGAAGTTAAATGAGTTAGCAGGCTCATCACTAAATTGCTAATATCCCTGTATGTAATCAAATGAACCTGCCTTAAGGCCGACGCTGGGAGATATTTTTGAAATTCAATTGATTGGGATATCAGTATTACATTACCTGGCGTAATGCCATTTGCAACTCCTACTGCAAATATTTCAGTATACTGGGCGTCTTCGTGGATTTCTGAGGAATCTAACAGCAAAATACTTGAGACTGCCTTATCAGGCTCTTCTACGTCATCATAGGGCCCCATACTTTTTGTCGGTATACCTAGAGCGCTAAGGTGCTCTATAACAGCAGAAGTAACCTCTTTAGTGCCGACTGTGGTATCTATAAAAAGCAGATACCCTTGACCGACAGGCTCAGAATATTGCTGTCTTTTGACAGACCGAATCGAAACCGGTTCTTCTCTTTCCAGACCTAATTCTGCTTCGGGTACCTGGCCTTCGACCTTTTCCTCGGATACAACATCGTCTTTTTCAACAGATGCTATGAAAGCAATATTATTTGTGTATATTTCTATAAATTCGTCTGTCTGTTCTAAATCTATGTCTAAATCCCTTACCAATAGATTCGTAAGAAATTCAGATTTTGGCAGTTCTCCGGCCTGCACTAATTGATTTAATTTATCGAATTTCTCCGGAGTATGGGCAGCAACACCTAAAGTTTTCGCTAACTCTTCCCTTGACTTTGGCATTGAAATTGAAATGCCAAGTTCCGTTAAGGAAATAGTGTCGTCTTTATACCTTCCCCTGGTAAACCCATACTGTTCCGAAGCCGCCAAGAGAGTGGTAAAGCTACTACTACGGTGACTTATACCTAAATGTGAGGCTAAAAGCCCCCGATCAAGTGGGAGACCAGCATTATCACGATATATCGCTTTAGCTATTTCCGAAGTTTCCTCAAGAGTGTGCGCGGGATAGCTTCTTACCCTTCTTGTCCTGCGGCTTCCGTCTTTATTCATGCTATTTCAAACACACCATTGTCTTTTGAAATCATTTTGAAATAAATATACCCTTCCCAATATAATTGTCAATGGGCTTCACTAATTGTGCAGATACTCCCTATTTCAATTCCTCACAAATTGATAAAATAGAAAGCATACGAATTTCGGCCCTAACCGCTCATTAGGAATACAACAGATAAAATGGCCAAGCTATCCACCCTAATATTTACCTTATTCTTCTTCTCAATGATTGCCGCATGCGCTTCTGAACCTAATGAGAAGGCGCCTTTGGCTACTCCTCCTGGATATAGCGAGGCTAGTGCTCCCTACTCGATCGCATCTGAACCAACTAAATCTGATTTGGGCTCATCCCAAGGCACCCCGAAGGAGTTAGAGGCCATCTGGGAAGCCTGGGCACTTTTGAACAGGGAACATATAGATCGCGCCTCTTTTGATTCGAACACTTTCGAAGAATCAGCGATAAAGGGATTAATAGATGCTGTTGAAGACACTCACACCTCATACGTGGACCCTCTCGTACTAGAAATTGAACAAACGGATTTATCTGGGCAATTCGAAGGAATTGGGGCACATGTCAGAAGACGGGAAGACGGTATGATCCAAATAATAAGCCCAATTGAAGGGGGCCCCGCAGAAGCGGCGGGAATATTAGCTGGTGACATAATATTAGCCGTAGACGGAGAATCCATAGAAGGACTAGAACTGTTGGAGGCCGTGTCTAAGATCAGAGGACCCAAAGGGAGCACAGTTTCCCTTACAGTAAAACACATCGGGCAACTGGAAAGCACAGTCATAGAGGTGCTTAGAGACGTCATAGCCCTCCCTAGTGTACTACTCAGAAGTGATCCTGGAGCTGACATAACCCATATCAGAATTACCGAATTCAAAGGGGATACCCCAGCTAGGCTTTCTGAAATTCTGGATACGGAAATCGAGTCCGGATCAAAAGGGTTGATCCTAGATCTAAGAAGTAACCCCGGAGGATACCTACAGCAAGTGTTCGATATTGCTAATATGTTTCTAGACGACGGAGTTATACTCCTAGAGGAGCGTCAAAACGAGAACATAACATGGAAAGCCTCTACAGGAGGAGCTGCGACTGACCTACCTATGGTATTGCTTGTCAACAAATACAGCGCTAGTGGAAGTGAAATTCTAATGGGAGCTTTCCAGGATAGTGGCCGAGCTATTGCTATCGGAGAACAAACCTTCGGGAAAGGAACAGTGAACGTTTTCCGGAAATTAAGTAATGGAGGCGGCCTTTACATGTCAGTGGGCCGTTGGTATACGCCAAACCAAAGGCTTATAGAAGGCGAAGGCTTGACACCAGACATATTAATAACCTCAAGAGATTCCCAAGAAGCCGACATCAAACAAGTCGATGCAGCGTACGAAGAAATAGAAAAACTCTTAGGTAACTAACGACGGGATGAAGCGATGCCACAAACATTAATAGCATCTAACCGCAGAGCGAACTACGACTATGAGATCTTAGAAACAGTCGAGGCTGGCCTAGTCCTACAATCCTCAGAGATCAAATCCATCCGTGACAACCGCGTTAATTTAGCCGGTTCTTACGCGTTCCCATCAAACGGCGAAATGTGGCTGCATAATGCACATATAGCTCAATACCCATATTCCAGAGGTGAAAACCACCACCCATTAAGAAGCCGAAAATTACTCCTGAAAAAACAAGAGTTACGAAAATACACATCAGCTGCCCAGCAAAAAGGCTTTTCTATCGTTCCCCTAAAACTCTATATCTCTGGCCATTATGCGAAAATCACAATCGGTATAGGGCGAGGGAAAAGACGATACGATAAAAGAAAGGCCATAATGGAAAAAGAAAGATCAAGAGAAGCAAAAGAAGCAATAAAGCGAAATTCCCAGTAACAAAAAAAGGGTTTCGGAATTTATTCCGAAACCCTTTTCAGTTAAACCTACTAAAACTTACCGATCGCCTCTGTTGACCTGTAAGGTGTCACCGGGAGCCAACGCTACCCTCCTGACATCTATTCGAAACTTCAGTAACCAATAAGCCAATGTAGCTTTGCTAACACCTAAATAATCGGCGGTTGCGGTAAGGCCCTGCTCCGTCACCATTTCTGGGAGCATTTTCTCCAACGGCTGACGGAACCTTTCCTCAACAGCAATCATCTTTTTCGTCTTTCTTGTAGCCATCAATTCCTCCGTTAATTTCGAAGACTACTAGATGTTATTTACCAAATAGAGCAATGTCAACGAAGTTTTCAATCATTTCTAGAGCTTTTCTAATCATTTCAATTTCCCTTTCGCCCCAGCTGGGGTGCTTAATTGAATTAATCAACGGGCTAACAAGGTGGGGTGCACAAGATCTATAGTTTTATATCCTTTTAGTTCAAATTTGACGTTTCGATTCCAAACTTGGAGAATGTTTGTGTGACCCTGTAGCTCAGTGGATAGAGCGACTGCCTTCTAAGCAGTAAGTCGTGGGTTCGAATCCCTCCAGGGTCGCCATTCTTTCATTCGGCAAGGGTCCAGTTGATAAATCACTCCCCTGCCCTACACATGCAACTAATACATGGATGCCATATGACAAATCGACTATCCAAAGAATCTAGCCCCTATCTCTTGCAGCATAAAAATAACCCCGTTGACTGGTTTGCTTGGGGAAAAGAGGCATTTGAAGAAGCCAAAACCCGTGATGTTCCCATACTACTTAGCATTGGGTATTCTTCCTGTCACTGGTGCCACGTCATGGAATACGAATCTTTTGAAAACGAAGGCATCGCCAAGCTAATGAATGAGAACTTTGTAAGCGTTAAGGTAGACCGTGAGGAAAGACCAGATATAGATTCCATATATATGTCTGCCGTTCAATCCATGACTGGTCAAGGCGGGTGGCCTCTAACTGTTTTTCTGACTAGTGATGGGCTGCCCTTTTTCGGGGGGACCTATTATCCGCCTGAGCCCCGTGGAGGTATGCCAGGATTTTCGCAACTACTATCGGCTATATCTGACGCATATAAGGAAAGACGGGATGAAATAGAAGAATCTGGCTCGTACCTCCGAGACCATATAAATCAATCACCTGAAAACTCTGCTGACAGTACCTTGGAGTCAGCATTACTGACAAAAGCCTACCAGCAACTCCTAACTCAACACGACTGGGAATCCGGCGGCTTTGGTAATTCGATCAAATTCCCCCAATCTATGGCCTTAGAATTTTTGCTAAGGTATCACCAAAGACATCCTGATTCTCAGGCATTGGAAATGGTTGAGCTTTCACTTCAGAAAATGGCTTCTGGCGGCATGTATGACCAGCTGGGAGGAGGTTTCCACCGTTATTCAACTGACAAAAAATGGCTAGTACCACACTTTGAAAAAATGCTCTATGACAACGCTCTACTTTCACGCCTGTACCTGCACGCCTATTTAATTACTGGCAACAAATTCTATATCGAGGTAGCTGAAGACATATTCCGATATATAGACAATGATATGACGGATAAGGATGGACTCTTCTACTCAGCTGAAGATGCCGATAGTGACGGAGAGGAAGGAACCTATTACATATGGGACCACACGGAATTGAACCAGATACTAGATGAGCAGGAATTCAAACAACTTGAATCAGTTTTCACCCTCTCACAAAAAGGGGACTTTGAAGGTAAGAACATCCTTCATTACACTCCAGACAAAAGTCATTTTGGCTTTCTTGGCCCAGATAACTTAAATTTGCAGGCTATAAGAGCAAAGCTGACCACACAAAGAGAGTTTAGAAACAAACCCTTTAGAGACGAAAAGAACCTACTGTCGTGGAATGCCCTAATGTCCCTCTCTTTTATTGATGGATATTTCATTACCAAGGATCAAAAGTGGCTAGATAAAGCTAAACTAAACGGCAATTCATTATTAAAATATATAGATGCTCATTCTGGCGTATTTCACTCACAAAAGGCAGGTCAGGTCGGGAGTTACGGATACCTAGAGGATTATTCTGCCCTCCTTTTACTTATGTTATCCCTGCACGAAGCAACCCTCGATCTTGACTGGCTAGCCAGAGCAGAACTCTTTGCAGAATCCTTAGTGCAATTATTCTGGGATAGTCACGAATCACGCCTATATGACACTCCTAACAACGGTGAAACTCTCATCATCAGACCTGGAGAAAGTTACGATAATGCTACCCCCTCAGGATCATCAATGGCCGTAGAGGGTTTATATAAGCTTTCCATTATAACTAATAATGATCAATATCGCCATATTGTAATATCTTTATTGGCATCCACTTCTGGTATCGCCTCAGAACACCCAATCTCATTCAGCAACTGGTTATGTGTTTTAGATTCTTTTATTTATCCAACTCTGGAAATCGCCATTGTTGCTGAAGATCACGAAAATGCTATAAAAATGCGCGATTGTTTATTCGAGTCCTATATTCCGAATCATATTTTCTGTGGAAACGCCTCTTTCAGCCGCTCAGAGAAATTTAGGAACAAATGGGACTCCTATCCCCTACTCACTGAAAGAGAACCTGAATCTAACAAAGCTACAGCGTTCCTCTGTGAAAATTATGCCTGTGAACTTCCAGTGAGTTCCCCAAAGGAATTTTTAGATTTAATTCGGCAAAAAATTCATCCAGCCCAAAAATAAGTCTAATGTTTTTTTCGGAACGAGCTGTCTAACTCCAAGGATGCCCATTGCTCTACAAATGTTTTCTTTGCCAAAGCGGGTGATTCCCGGGTCTTCTTCCAGGAGGCTGGGAATGGTTTCCTAACAAAAGGAGCTATATTTGCTATTAAACTAGCTGATTTCATGAGTGTATTAGTCAATTTACTATTTGCGAGAATAAATGCCCCGCATTTAGACAAATATCTCTCCCACAGCTTTGAGGTACGTTGATCCGGGTAGTCATTGCCTTCGACCAACTGATTGCGCAAATACAATAGCATTCTTGGAATATCTATTTTCACCGGACATGCTTCTTTACAGGCTCCACAGAGACTGGAAGCAAACGGAAGATTCTTTCCATCCGACAAGCCAGTTAGCATCGGTGAAACAATAGATCCGATAGGTCCAGGGTACACCCAGCCGTACGAGTGACCCCCAACTTTCCTGTAAACGGGGCATGCATTTAAACATGCACCGCACCTAAGACAATATAAGGCTTCTCTTAACTGAGGATTAGCCAACATTTTGCTTCTACCATTGTCCACAATCACCAAATGGAATTCTTCAGGTCCATCTACATCTGTGCTTTTTCGCGGGCCCGATATCATCGTTACATAACTAGAAATCCATTGACCTGTAGCCGATCTAATTAGTAATCGCAAAAACGTCCCTAAGTCTTCCATAGATGGGATTATTTTTTCCATACCCACAATCGCCACGTGTATACGGGGCATAGAAGTACACATTCGACCGTTGCCTTCATTGGAAACCAAGGCCAATGTGCCTGTTTCCGCCACTAGAAAATTCCCCCCAGTAATGCCCATATCCGCCTGGATAAATTTATCGCGTAACTGGTCTCTGGCTTCCGAGGTTAAAGTCTCAATATTTTCTGTCTCACTTGTCCCTATTTTCTCTGAGAACAACTTAGATACTTCAGACCTTGATTTATGTATGGCTGGAGCGATTATATGGTAAGGAGTCTCTTCTGCCAGCTGTACGATATATTCTCCTAAATCCGTCTCGTACGGGTCTATCCCATTCTTTGTCAGTTCTTCATTAAGAGACATTTCTTCTGAAAGCATAGATTTGCTTTTAACAACTGTTTTAACATCTCTTTTCTTTGCCAAATTTATGACGTATTGAGTTGCATCTTCCGCGGTCTCCGCAAAATGTACTGCACCACCAGAGCTGAGAATTTTAGATTCTAGCAATTCTAAATACTTATCTAGATTATTTATTACCTCTTCCTTAATTTCTCTACCTTTTGACTGCAATTCTTCCCAGTCAGCAGTGTCAGAAGAGGCTTGTATACGAGCACTATGAAACCCTTCATAAAGACCAGACAAATTCTTTTGAATCTGGGAGTCCAACAAAGTTTCTTTAGCTTTCTCTTCGAACTTTTGCGTAACTGGTTTCATTTTATATGGTCCGTCCCCATAGCCAAATCCATTAACTGTGCTATGTGCAAACTTTTTATGTCTAGGTTTTTCTTGATCATCAATCCGCCCATATGCATCAGGCAACTCATATCAGCTGCAGTGACTACCGCCGCGCCACTTTGTTTCACATTGGCAATTTTTTCTTCAGCCATCGCTGTGGATATTTCTGGGTATTTTGTAGAAAATGTTCCCCCAAAACCACAACAAACCTCCGATTGATCCATATATATCAAATTAATGTTTTCGAGAGATTTAAGTAAAGAGATGGGTTCTTTTGAGATCCCCAATTCACGATTTAGATGGCATGATTCATGATACGTTACATTGATGCTTTCAGCGGACTCTGATTTGAAGGGCGATAAATCATATATACCTAATTTTTGGGTTATATATTCGGTGAATTCAAATGTTCGGGTTGATATGTCTTCTACGCTGTCAGCATCATTTTGGTCACATACTTCCATATAATGATTTCTTATCATGCTGGTGCATGATCCTGATGGAAGTACAATATCTGTGTCACAACCAGAATAATCAGAAACAAATTTCCCCACTAATTTGGCAGAATCGGACCAGTGACCAGAATTAAAAAATGGTTGTCCGCAGCACGTTTGGGATGGCTCTACCGCCACCTCCACCCCCAACCTGTTTAAAACCCTAGCCGCACTAATAGCCACTTCCGGGTAAAAGTTATTGAGCACGCATGTAGCAAACAAAGAAACCTTATCAGGCACGACCTTACTTATTCCTCTTGATTCAAAAACAACCCATATGAACTGAGAACCTGGTGGCCCAGAAATGTCTTAAATTAAAATACCTCTTATTGAAAAGGCTAGGATCCAACCAAGCATGAGAAGGCTCCCACCTGCAAACAGCTTTCCTTCCTTTCCTTCTTGCGCAGGTCCTGTCATCTTCATTGTGAAGAAAAAAAGGCCAAGAACTATTGCCAATATCCAGATTGATAAATCGTTTGCCCCCAATCCGGCTCCCAGCAGTACACCCACCCCTCCCCAAATGTAAGGCAATTTGAGTATATTAATGACTTCGTTCATACTCTGAAGAATACACCGCGACTAGGTGGTTTGCAATGTAACAAGCACCTAATACAAATTATGAATAAGCACTTAGGGGAGAAATATGATTACTGGATTTAATCATTCTGGTTTTGTAGTGAGGGATTTAGAAAAGATGGTCTCATTCTATCGAGATGATTTAGGATTAGAAATAGAAAGAGAAATAGACAGCAAAGCTCCGGAATCAGGAGACCATACTGGCATTCCCGGGGCACACAGAACTCTGATTTTCGTCGGCAAAGGTGGAGGTCACGCTCTAGAATTAGTCTATTATATTCATCCCGATAGTCCGAAAGGCCACCTAGACCGAAATCAACTTGGAGCCGCACACGTATGCTTCAACGTTGAAAATATAGAAGAGCTGTATAAAGACCTAACTAACAAAGGCATAGAATTCGTTACCCCACCTATAATGACCGACACTGAAAATGGGGGCCGGCGGGGAATATGCTATTGCCAGGACCCTGAAGGAAATTGGCTTGAGTTTATTCAAGCCGAGTAGGCTTTATTCTATTTCATAAATTTGAATTCTATGGCGGTTGGATTCAACCACGTATAATCGATTATTAGAATCAATACGGACTGATACTGGTCCCCAGAAATAAGATTCTGTTTGGGAAGATATATGGTACGGGGTATTTAGATGATCCGGTATATCAGGATTAAGATTCGAGATTTCTCTTGTCTCCATTTCATCTTGATTGGATTCAAAAAAATCCTTGGCCCAATCTGAAAGAGTGGCTTCACCTCTCATGCTTGATATAGCCTTTCCATTCGAATCAAACACCTGCAATCGCTCATTTCCCCAGTCGGTGACATATATATTTCCATTTCTGTCTACCGAGACACCCGAGGGTCTGTTGAGACTGCCTTCACCCGAGCCTCCTATAGTTTCCAGATATTGTCCGCTGGAATCAAATTTTTGGACTCTGTCATTTCTCCAATCTGCGACATATACGTTATCGGAGATATCAACACCGATGCCCCAAGGTAAATTAAATTCACCGGGCTCTGATCCACGAACTCCCCACTGGGACAAAAATTTACCTTCCGAGGTGTATTTTTGAATTCTGTGGTTTCTCTGGTCACAAACGTACACTAATCCAGCGGAATCAACAGCGATACCCGCCGGCCCATTAAATTCACCTTCAGAATCACCTTTGACTCCCCATTTACTGACCACATCGCCTTTATTTGAATAAATGTTAACTCTACTTGTGTGTTCGTCAGTTATAAGTAGTCGACCTTCGGCATCAAATGCCATCGCAACAGGGAGTGTCATTTGCCCATCTCCATCCCCAAATCCATAACCAAATTCATAAAGATATTCTTCATCTAAGTTACAGACCCCCACCCGTATAGCACTTCTTCTTGCAGGATCACATCGGTTTAGGACAAAGATTTCGCCATCTGGGCCAAACGCAACATCATAAGGATTCGCAAAGCCCCTTCCATTAAAACCGTTGTTAACTATTCCGATAGTCTTTAGATATCTAATACTGAGCGTATTAGTATTTACCATGGCGAGTGTACCCCTAACCTTTGTTTTCTAAGCCAGCTGGTATTCGCGAGTCGATGCAATCATACCAATCAGACGAGCAACTTGTATGGAGGCATTTTCATCAGGCTGACCGTTTTGTATTTGTACAGCACCCTGTGATTCCGCAAACTCAATTAGTCCTTCCCTAGTATCCGGTTGCACCTGTATAGGCCCCATATAATCCAAACACGAGTCCACCAATTTTTCAGGATCGCTGAGATCCTTTTGATTTGAAGTCACCCGACGAATGATATCTTTGACTCCATCTTTAGTGGGATCACTTAACTCTTTTGCCGCGAAATTTATGCGCTCAACCAAGGAGCCACTGTCTATCCACTCTACACCCTCATGCCATCCTTCTACTGTAGGAGGAGCCAATAAACCTTGTCCCATGAACATCGTCTGTGCCCATAGTGAGTGTACATCCAGAGTTGGTTCCTGATAAGTGCCTGCGAGTCGCACCGTGCCAACGACCGATTCTACAGGTCCTTTTACCCTGGAATACATACATTTATCTGATTTAAAGTAATCTGAGTTAAATAGGCTACGCAGCACTGCTGACACCTTATAACCTGATTGGAAATAGGCTTCCATCATCCCAGAAATTACCAGCTCGCCGTCAGAATCAACTTCATCAGATGCAAAATATTGAAATAGTCTTGTAGACAGGAATCTTGCGGTAGCTTCTTGCGTGACTATTATGTCTACTATGTCCTCACCGTTAAAGTTCCCGACCTTACCGAGGAATTTCTTTTCCCCACCATCATGATCATCTGCCCGATATTCATAGTGCCAAGCTATTCTCCCATAAGGCCATATCGAATCTTTACTGGCTCTCACTGACATGTATTCCGCATTCCCTAGTGTCCATCCAGTAAATGCTTTTGCGCACTCTTTAATATCATCTTCTGAATAGTTCCCTATTCCCATAGAGAAAAGTTCAAGAAGTTCTCGGCCGTAATTTTCGTTTATAGCCTCTTTATGATTCTCATTGTTATCGAGCCAAAGAATCATCGCTGGATCTCTTGAGAGTTCGACTAGCAAATCTCTAAAGCTTCCAAACCCATAATGTCGAAACATTTCGATTTGGTTTAGCAATGCTCTAGCCTGATTTAGTTTTGCATAACCTGTCGCAAACAGACCGTGCCAAAATAGAGCCAACTTTTCCTCTAGTGGGTTACTAGTTGTGAGCATTCTATAAAGCCAGTATGCACCTGCTCCATCCAACTGCCTTAACTCAGACTGATCAACATGATAGCGCCTGATGATGTCATCTGGCATATGGCCCGATTCACCTGGATCTAGTAAGTTGTCTACAGTAGCCTCGTAACCATCCTCTAGATAACCTTCCAGCTCATTTCTAGTTGCGCCAAATCCGGCCCTGCGCATTAGGTGAGCCATCAAAGAAACATCTTTATTCATACTAATAACCTCTAGCTAAACACCAGTTTTGGATTGACTCTTTAAATTCAGGCGTTGACCAGATCAAATTGCTCGAACTGTCCATTAACTATTGGCACTGGGTCCAAACCGAACCACTTGTCAACAATCGTGGAATAGGTAGATCGGAAATCATTGTTGAAATGCAGGTCTCCTTCCAATTGGTCTGCTTCTTTTATAGAAGGATATTGCCCATACATTCCGCCTTTAACCTCTCCTCCTACCAGAAATGCAACCCCTCCAGAGCCATGGTCGGTTCCTGAGCCATTATCTTTAATACGCCTTCCAAATTCAGAGAAAATCATTACTATGACTTCATCTTCCTTACCGTGCTCCTTCATATCATCATAGAAATCGCCAACTGCCCCTGAAACCTCATCCCACAGCTTTGCATGGGTGGCTATTTCACCTGAATGAGTATCAAAGCTTCCATGCTGTGTATAGAAAACTCTCGTTCCAAAGTCAGCAAGTAATACCTGGGCTATGCTTTTCATTCCCTGAGCAATAGGATTTGCAGCATATTCGATGGAAGAACTGTATTTCTGAGGAGCAGTCCTTAGTATGTCAGCCCCTTTCAGTGCATCCATACCTGTTTGCCCTAAGAAATTAAGAACAGGGTCTTTGCCCTGAACTCCTCCGTACATATGAGCAAAAGCGTCAAGAGCAAGCTTCTTAGCTGATTCATCTTTGATATCAGGAAACAATCCGTATGTTTCTAGGTTTCCAACTGAAGCTACTGGAACTCCCCTGACTCCAAGAGCTCTTGGTAACCCTCTACCAAAATTAACCCCGGTCAAAACATTTTCCGCACTGGGATCTAAATCTCTTATGACTCTACCTAACCACCCTTCAGTACCAATTTCATCAGGTTGGGCTGTATGCCATATGTCCATCGACCGAAAATGAGACCTGTTGGGGTTATCGTAGCCAATGCCATTAATAACAGCTACTTTTCCTTGGTCATATAACCGTTTAATGGGTGCCATATGAGGGCTGAAGCCGTACACCTTATCAATTGGTAACACCTTTTCTTGCTCTATATGGACAGTCCTTCTGAAGTCATAATATTCATCGTCTCCATATGGAACTACCGTATTAAGATAGTCATTTCCACCGGAAAGTTGAACAACAACAATCGATTTCTCTTTGTTTCCCATCAGATCCCCCTATATAGCTAGGTGATTATTAAAATAAATTATGTTCATATAGTCAGATATTACTACCTAAATTAATGTATTTCAATCCATATGTCCTTACCTATCCGGGATTTTAATAATTAATTTGTCTGTGGCTATTCTGAATAAAGGTATATACGGGATATGTAAAATGTACTTACAACACAAATTAGCACTCTAGAACTAAGGTGAAGCAGTGTCCTCAAATACAACCTCAAAAACATATTCTTTCCATTCGCCACATGATGCTGCGGAGTACTTTCTTGACCAAGGATGGACAGATGGTCTCCCAATTAATATTCCCACTGAAACCGCAGTGGCGAGATTCGTCGAATTTTCTGGCCGGCCGGGGCAGGACATCATCGGAGTTGAGCCAGTGAAAAACAGGGAGATTACCCTTGAAAAAGTGGCTATAAACGCTGTGATGTCAGGCTGCAAACCGGAATATTTTCCGGTACTTTTAGCTGCAGTTGAAGCTTTACTCGAACCGGAATTCAACCTCCATGGCATTACTGCTAGTACCATGGGGGCTGGTATTTTAACTGTGGTAAGCGGACCGATAGCTAAAGATATCGGAATAAATGGCGGGATTAGTGTTTTTGGACCTGGACATCAAGCAAACGCTACCATTGGACGAGCTCTTCGATTGTTCGTTATAAATTGCACTGGTTCTAGGTCTGGCGAAATTGACAAAGCAACTCTGGGTCACGCTGGCAAATACACTTGGTGTATTACAGAAAATGAGGATTTTAGACCCTGGCCCAACACAAGTGAGGACCGGGGATTCAAAATTGGTTCCAACACAGTGTCAGTGTTTGCTGGGCTTTCCCCTACACAAGTTAGCAACCATTCTTCTCAAGATCCAGAAAACATTTTAAGGAGCTTTAGAGACGCGCTCTTCGCTGCTGGACCAAATCAAGGAGAAATTGTGATCATTTTTTGCCCTGAACATGTCCAATCAATTTCGAGAGCCGGTTGGACAAAAAGCCAAGTCAGAGATTTCCTATATGAAACAGCCGTCCGATCAGATACTGAATGGGGGTTCGGGTCTATACCGCCTGGACCCAAACCATCTGGTTCTGCAATGACCCACTCAGCCTTAACTCCGGATAGTTTTACACTGCTAGTCGCCGGAGGAGCGGCAGGGGCCTTTTCATCAGTAATTCCTCTGTGGGCTAGTGGAGTAGGTTCAAATTCCGTTACTAAGGAGATAATTTAGTAGAAAAACCGATGAATAAATATGAAATTGTTGTATCATAAGCCTATCGAAAGGGGGATATTATGGTAGAAGAAATCAAAGTTTTGGACCCAACAATCAGCACGAGCTCTAAAGACTCTTTGCTAGCAGTCCGACCGGAATCTTTGAATGGATTAACAGTAGGCTTACTTGCAAACGGTAAAAAGAACTCTGTAGAGATACTTCAATATGTCTATGAAATTCTTAGAGAAGAACATGGATTAGGTATTTCCATAGAGGACAACAAAGGAAACGCCTCACGACCTTGCCCACCTGATCTTTTAGAAAATTTAGCGAATCAATGTGATGTTGTTATCACCGCCTCTGGTGATTGAGGGTCTTGCTCTTCGTGCAGTGTGCACGACGGAATCCAATTTGAGAAAAAAGGGGTACCTGCTGCTGTAATCTGCACTGAACCTTTTGTAAGCAGTGCTGTAGCTATGTCTAAAATGGGAGGAATACCAGAATTCCCTTTCGCTGTCGTACCTCACCCCTTAGGTAGCTTGGATGAGACTCTGTTAAAAGAAAGAGCGAAAGAGGTAGCAGAGGACGTCGTCAAAATCCTTCTAGAAGGATAAAAGCAAAACAAAATAGTCAAACCATGTAATTCATATTTTTGACAATTGAAACCCCAAAGTTTTGGTCCCCTTGGATTGATACTTTATGATCAGTCAAAACCTTATCGGGGTCCCATCTGCCGCAACTAAGACACATAAAAGTCTCACAGTCCATTTCCAAATAAATTGTTGGTTCTGGTAGATCTGTTACGAGCCGAGCCCTACCCTCTTGAATTTTTATGTTCAAAATAAAGGAAGACTCACCGTATATCTTGAACCTCACAGAACTTCCTTCCGGGCCCCCCACTTTTTTACCAAATACAAAAGGCATCGCATTATTCATTCTTTCATACGAATGTTGAGCGGTAAGACCTGACAAATTACCCGGCTTTTGAATCGCTCTACGGATATCTTGTTCGTGTACCCAACAATCAAATACTCTGACAGAAACTTGATCAGCAACATTTCCCTTTCCTATAGGGGAATCGGCCTCAGCAGAGAAATCTAGTTGCCCGTTAAGCTCCTTCAATCTTTCTGAATTAACCTCTGCGAACTCGCCGAGCAACTCTGCGGGGGTCATTGCGCGCCTGGAAACCACATCTAACTCATTTTTTGCACCTTGCTCATTCTTGATATGAGACATCTTACTCAAAGGAATATCCAGCACCTTTCTACCAAGAATACGATGCTCTATACCAACCAAATGAGCTATGCAATCCTTCACAGTCCAAGTGG
>ENA-UPTF01000935-UPTF01000935.1-marine-metagenome-genome-assembly--contig:-NODE-935-length-19419-cov-3.679919_pt1 | contig 19419 bp, 17 predicted proteins | sample MGYA00238166_ERZ767019 | MGnify/ENA primary metagenome ERZ767019 (study PRJEB28930, sample SAMN06266391) | marine metagenome | isolation source: Sea water from 250 m depth | place: Atlantic Ocean | study... | reverse complement strand
CTCAACGGAATGGTGTGCGCAGAGACGAATACGGCGACTTGGATTCAACAGTGCCATCCGTTTCAATTCATCCAGACCTGATGTCGAAACTGTGACTATGTCCTCATCCGGGTAGAGAACTTCATTACTTTCTTTGTAAGTCGAAATCAAATCAGTTTTTCCAAATCAAGATTCGTTCCTGGAAAAATGGAGGCAAATTTTCCACCTTTTGCACTGAATTGCATATGTTTTTCCACAACCTTTGTCTGATTTTGCGGATTTAATCCCAGAAGACACAATCCGATGTCTCTGGAATAGAAGGAATCTGAACCAAGAATTTCAACTGCTTCTAAAAAAGAAATGTTTTCATCATGACCAGATGTTGCTTTTGTTGAAGGTGTAAATAATGGTTGTTTAAATTGTTCAGACTCTCTTAAACCCGAAACAACCTTCTCTCCGTGTACGGTCCCTTTATCTTTATATTCTTTCCAAGCTGAACCTGTAATAAAACCTCGTACTATGCATTCAACTGGCAACATCTCAGCACGTTTACAAATCATCGTTCTACCAAGCAAAAACTCTCTATTATCAAGATTTATTTCGCTACCTAAATCCATTGGGTCTACTGATAACAAATGATTGGGAACCAAATTATTCAATTGACTTAACCAGTACTTGGTCATTGCAGTAAGAACACGGCCTTTTTCAGGAATCGGTTCATTTAAAACAACATCAAAAGCTGACAATCGATCGGAAGTGACCATAAGTAGTTTCTCGGAATCAATCTCATAAATATCTCGGACTTTTCCCGAATGCACATGAGGCAAGTTGATAGTCAAAAATGACCTCCTTCTAAATAATAGATTCTGGTTTATATGAAGCAGCAAGAGGTCTGTGCGTAACTATTTCAGCAATTTTTTCAATAACTGACTGAACTTGATTTGGAGCATTACCAATCAAAATTGTCCTTTGGCTAAATAGTTCATTTATTTCTTCTCCTTTTAATGGAAAACGGTCATCTGAAGCAAGAAGCTCAACGAAGCTCAGACCATCTGAATCTTCACGTCTAGACACAGAAGAGTTCCTGGCATGTTCACTGATAATTTCATGAGCAGTTTCTCTGCCTACTCCTTTTTGCACTGCTGCCATTAAAAGCCTTGTCGTCGATAGATAAGGAAGTTCTTCCAAAAACTCTTTCTCAATTACCGCTGGGAATGAACCGAATTCATCAAGCACAGTTATAAATGATTGAAATAATCCATCAATCGCAAAAAATGAATCCGGTAAAGCAACCCTCCTGACAACAGAACAACTCACATCTCCTTCATTCCATTGATCCCCAACTAAACCACCTACCATCGACAGGTAACCCTTTAACACCAATGAAAGACCATTAATTCTTTCTGAAGTTCGAGTGTTTGTCTTATGAGGCATAGCTGATGAACCGACTTGCCCTTGTTGAAAACCTTCTGAAACTAAGTTATGCCCAGCCATTAATCTGACTGTCTTTGAAAAATTGGAAGGTGCGCTTGAAATCTGAACAAGTGCAGAAACAACTTCAAAATCCATTGAGCGGGGGTAAACCTGACCGACAGAATCTAAAACATCATCAAAACCAAGTGTTTCCGCTACACGATTTTCAATCAAACTCACTTTCTCTTTATCACCTTCAAATAAATCCAATAAGTCTTGTTGAGTACCGACAGGACCTTTAAGACCACGAAGGGGGAAATTGTTTAACAAATAATTTGCTTTGTGGTAAGCGTTAATTAATTCCTCTGCCGTATTTGCGAAACGTTTACCAAGCGTTGTTGGCTGTGCAGCGACATTATGAGTTCTCCCAGTCAGAATGAGCGAAGAATTTTCGACAGCAAGCCGCCCTAATCTGCTTAATGAAGCGACTACTAAATCAAGAACCAAATCTAAACTTTTTTTAATTTGTAGTTGTTCAACATTTTCAGTCAAATCTCTAGAAGTCATTCCCTTGTGAGCATGTTGATGCCCAGCTAACTCAGAAAACTCCTCTAATCTAGCCTTAACATCATGCCGAGTGATTTTTTCACGTTCACGAATCGAATTTAAATCAACAGAATTTATAACCGATTCATAATCTTTAATTACTTGATCTTCGATTTCAATACCAAGTTCTTTTTGCGCTTTTAATACAGCTACCCATAGTTCCCGTTCAAGAACTATCCGAGATTCAGTTGACCAAATATCAACCATCTGTTGGCTTGCATAGCGACTGGCGAGAACATTTTCCACGATCAAAACGAAATCATTCTATCTTGATGCCATTTCTTCTCTATGTGACTCAAGAAGTTTTACATATTTTGGTTCACTTAAAGCAAGTATTTGTATAGCCAATAATCCAGCATTCATAGCTCCATCTATTGCAACAGTAGCTACAGGAATTCCCTTAGGCATCTGAACTGTTGCTAAGAGAGAATCAAAACCAGAAACTGAACTTCCTGATAATGGAACTCCAATTACAGGGAGAGTTGTATTTGCTGCAACTGCTCCAGCAAGATGTGCAGCCATTCCAGCTCCACAAATAATTACTGAAAAACCATCCTCAATAGCAGAAGAAGCAAAATCTGCAACATCTTTTGGAGTTCGATGCGCCGACATAACTCTCGTATCTACATCAACTCCAAATTTCTCTAATATTTCTGTGGCAGGTTTCATCCGATCAGAATCGCTTGGAGATCCCATCAGTACCGCAACTCTTTCTGTCACTATTGTTCCTTTCCTTCGTCTATCTATTCATCTTTATATAAGTCGAAATTAGAAGCAATGTCTTCTCGTTTTTGCATCCCAGGCCATGAAATTTGTGAAACTGCTTCATAAGTTAAATCCCTAGCTTTCTCCAATGTTGGGCCCATACCGGTGATCGTTAAAACCCTTCCACCATCTGTTGCAAATCCATTATTAGTCTTTCTGACACCCGAGAAGAAAATATCTATCCCTTTCATTTCCTGAACTTGTGACAATCCATCTATAAAATCGCCAGTTCTTGAATTTTCCGGATATGACTCGGAAGCACATACAACAGCAACAGCTGCTTCATTCGAAAAAATTGGATTTGAATTAAGAGAACCAGATGCTGCGCCAAGAAGCAACTCGACTAAATCTGTTTCTAATCTAGGTAGAACTACCTGAGTTTCAGGGTCACCGAACCTTGCATTGTATTCAAGAACTTTTAGTCCATCCGGTGTAATCATCAAGCCGCAATACAAAACACCTCTGTAATCAATTCCCTTTCGCTTTAATGTCTCCAAAGTTGGCATAACAGCAATGTCCATGATTCTTTCGACCAAGTTTTCTTCCACGAAAGGAACCGGTGAATAGGCACCCATGCCTCCAGTATTTGGCCCTTCATCTTGATCTTTAAGTCTCTTAAAGTCTTGTGCCGGAGCTAAAGGAACTGCAGTTTGACCGTCACAAACTGCAAGTAATGAAATTTCTGGTCCTGTTAGTCCTTCCTCTATAACAATTCGTTTTCCAGCAGTCCCGAAAGCTTTTCCAGATAGGTACTCAGATACAGCTTGTCTGGCTTCAACCAAATCTGAAGTAACTAAAACCCCTTTACCAGCTGCCAAGCCATCTGTCTTAATCACATAAAGATCCGAGAGGTTTTGAAGGAAATCAAATGCTGCTTCCTTTTCTGTGAATACTCCATGCCTAGCTGTAGGAACACCTGATTCAACCAAGATTTCTTTCATCCAACTTTTTGAACCCTCAATTTTTGCTCCATCAGCATTAGGACCGAAAACAAGCTTCCCTTGTTTTCTCAATTCATCAGCTAGTCCCTCAACTAAAGGCTGTTCTGGACCTATAACAAATAAATCAGCTTCTATTTCTTTTACAGGTTGATTAGTAGAAAAAGGTATCCCAGGATTTCCTGGAGTGACAATCACCTCGGCTGTTCGTGCAAGAACATGCGCCAACGCATGTTCTCTTCCTCCTGATCCGACAACACAAACCTTCATTTAACCTCTTTATTGCTGGCGGCTAAAATATTGATGGCGTCCTGGTCCCACTCCGACTAAGTCGACAGAAATATTTAAAGAATTTTCAATAAAATTCAAGTAATTCTCAGCTTCTTCTGGAAGTTCCGATCTATTTTTGACTTCTGATAGATCACATTTCCAACCTGGAAATTCTTCATATATAGGAACTGCTTGGTTCTGTACTGACTGGTGGTGAGGTAACCAGTCGTATCTCTGACTTTCAAATTCATAAGCAACACAAATTTTTATCACATCTAAATTGTCTAAAACGTCAAGTTTTGTAATTGCAAGCTCAGTTAAGGAATTGACGCGAGTGGCATAACTAAGCATCACCAAATCAAGCCAACCCACACGACGTCTACGACCTGTATTTGTACCGTACTCATGGCCAACGTCGACAAGATGTTCACCAACGTCATCAAATAATTCAGCAGTAAAAGGTCCAGCACCAACTCGTGTTGTGTAAGCCTTAGTTATTCCTATTATTCGATCGATATCAAGCGGACCTACCCCAGATCCGGTGCAAGCTCCTCCTGCAACTGGATTAGAAGAAGTTACAAAAGGATAAGTTCCATAATCCAAATCAAGAAAAGTGGCCTGGGCTCCCTCAAGTAATATTCGTTTTTTTGCAGTTAACTCTTCGTGGATTAAATTAATCGTGTCTGCTATGTGTGGAATTATGCGTGGTGCATAGTCATCTAAATATGTTTTCGCAATTTCCGTCGGATCCATAGGGGCGTGGTCAAAGACTTGAGTGAGAACACTATTAATGTATTTCATCGTTGCTTCTAATTTTTGTGTAAAACCATCACGATCAAGAAGATCTTGAACTCGAAGACCTATTCGTAAAGCTTTATCGGCATATGCAGGACCTATACCACGTTTGGTTGTACCTATTTTTTCATCGCCAAGATTACTTTCATAAAGTGCATCTAACTCTTGGTGATAAGGAAAGATTAAGTGGGAATTACCACTAATTCGCAAGTTCTTCGTACTCACTCCACGTGACTCAAGAGAATCCATTTCTTCGATAAGAACACCCGGATCAACTACAACCCCATTACCTATTACTGGAGTTACATGTTCTGCCAAAATTCCACTAGGAATTAGCTGTAAGGCAAAAGTTTCTCCATCTACTACCAAAGTATGGCCTGCATTATGACCACCTTGGTAACGAACAACCATTGACGCGTCCTGAGCGACAAGATCGGTAAATTTTCCTTTACCTTCATCACCCCACTGCGTTCCTACGACGACTGTAGCGGGCACATCAATTCTCCTGAGTAGGGATTATTACTTGCTGATCTTACCTTTATTTCGGGCTTTTTTTCAGCACTTTTTTAGTGCATTAAATTATTTATGATTAAAAGCTAAGTCCCTACAACTAAAGATTTGGTTTTCCACATGTCCTGTGGAAAAGCCTCTAATACCCTTTCAGAGAAAGGGGGTAATTGTGGAACGAAACCTGTTTGTAATCTTTTTGTTATAAAAGATTTTGAAAATTAATTCATAAAACTGCAGGTCAAGGCCTTTTCTGTTGCCGAAGTAAAGTGACGCTTTGTTTTATAGGTACAAGATCTCTTCGATATTGGCGGTGCACTTCAGTAACTGCTTCGGCAATTTGATTTTTTGCTATTTCAAGTTCTCGATTTAGACGAATTACTTCAGCTTCAAGTTCTAAAAGACGCTTAACACCCTGCAGATTTAGACCCTCGGCAGTTAAATCTGCGATTCGCCGAAGAAGTCTTATATCAGTGTCGCTATATCGACGGTTACCTCCAGCTGTTCGAGCCGGATCCAGTAATCCTCGGCTTTCATAAATACGTAGAGTCTGGGGATGCATTCCAGATAATTCTGCTGCAACTGAAATTACATAAACTGCTTGATCGGGTTGTGGTCTTTCCATATCAATTTTCCTCTGTCTGAGCGGTAAAACTCAACACACTCATGACCTTAGCTTTATTAATCACTGCATTAATCCTTGGGCGTTTTTTTCGCCATAACATCAGCCAACTCCTCAATAAGTGAAACTTCTTTATCACTCACCTGCGTTGGGATTTCAACTTCAACTGTTACTAAAAGATCACCAAGTCCTCTTGAAGTGGAAACTCCGCCTCCTTTTACACGAAATGTCCTTCCATTTGGCGTCCCGGGGGGAATACGTAACGTCACTTTACTACCGTCTAATGTGTCAACTTTTACTTCAGACCCAAGTACAAGTTGAGGAAAAGTAACTCGGGTAACTAAAGTCAAATTTTTCCCTTCACGCCCAAAAAATTCATGTGGTTCTACTTGCACAATTACAAATAAGTCTCCAGGTCCCACAGGTCCAGATTGACCTTTACCTTTTACTCTGACTCTTTGACCGTTTTCGACTCCAGGTGGAATTTTCACTCGCACAGATGTCGATCCTTTATCTCTCTGACTTCCTAACGTCAAAGTAGTGGTAACACCATTTACAGCATCTAAAAAAGAAAGAGGCAGAGTAGCTTCTATATCTAGACCTCTTTGACCACCTCCATTTGGTTGATTTCCAAAAAAGTTCCCAAAAATATCGCTTATGTCAAAAGGGATGCCGCCTGAATTAAAGCCGCTAGAACCCGAGTTAAAACCAGCTCCAAGAGGACCTAAGCGGCGAAGTTCATCATATTCAGAACGCTTTTTTTCATCTCCAATGACGTCATAGGCAGCAGACACTTCCTTAAATTTTGTTTCAGCTTCTTTGTCATTCGGATTCGCATCTGGATGCAATTTTCGCGCAAGTTTTCTATAAGTCTTTGTAATTTCCTTAGCTGACGAACTCTCTGAGACACCAAGAGTTTGATAGAAATCCTTTTCTAGCCAGTCTTTTTGAGCAGTCACTTAATATCTCACAAACCCGTTAACCACGTACTTTGACCATTGCAGGTCTAAGTATTTTGCCTTCCCAAAAATATCCTTGTCTTAATACTTCAATTACTATTTGTCCTTCTTCACCCTCAATACCTGGTTCATGCGAAACAGCTTCATGAATGGAAGGGTCAAATTCTTCTAAAGCCGTTCCAACAAGTTCCAAACCTTCATTTTCTAAAGAATCAATTAATGCTTTTCTAATCGCTACTACGTCTTCAGCGCCATGAGAAACAGCTGCATCGCATGCATCAAGAATTGGGAGAAGTTTCTCGACTATTTCTCCACGTGCGTAAGTACGTGTTTCGGTTATTCTTTTCTTAGTTTGCTTTTGATAATTATCAAATTCAGCTTTAACGCTTTGTAAAAGGTTTAAATATTCATCGCGTTCTAACAAAATTTCATTAAATGACAATTCCATCGAGTCGTCAGAGTTATTACTTTCTTCCACCGTTTCACCAACTGAAGACACATCATCTGCCTGTTCGTTTTTCTTGTGTTCTTGTTCTGAAGTGTTTTGCAACTCTTCTTCCTCAAACTCAGGAGAAGTGCCATTCTCATTTTGTTCTTCTGAATTTATTGAATTCACTGTTCATCAACAATTTCAGCGTCAACTACATCATCATTTTCTGAACTTTGAGATTCGGAATTTTCTTGAGCAGCAGATTCATAAATTCTCTGCCCAAATTCTTGACTAGCTGCCATTAGGGCTTCTGTAGCATTTTTTATCGCTTCAATATCATCACCGTCTAACAGCGTTTTTAATTCAGTTAGTTTTTCCTGGACGATGCTTTTTTCTTCTTCTGAAATATTTTCAGCCTGATCTGTAAGCATCTTTTCAGTTTGATAAACAAGATTGTCTGCATTATTCCTGACTTCAGCTTCTTCACGACGAGACTTATCTTCTTCGGCATGAGTTTCAGCATCTTGAACCATTTGATCTATTACATCTTTATCTAAAGATGATTGACCAGTAATTGTCATCGATTGCTCATTATTCGTAGCTTTATCTTTTGCTGAAACATGAACGATTCCATTTGCATCGATATCAAAAGTTACTTCTATTTGAGGCATACCGCGAGGTGCAGGAGGTATGTCAACTAGTTGGAACTTTCCTAAAGTCTTGTTGAATTGGGACATTTCTCTTTCACCTTGTAAGACATGAATCTCAACAGATGGCTGACTATCCTCAGCAGTAGTAAAAATTTCAGATTTTTGTATTGGAATTGTTGTATTCCTGTCGATGAGTTTTGTCATTACACCACCCTTGGTTTCTATTCCCAAAGACAATGGTGTTACATCAAGCAGTAAAACGTCTTTAACTTCGCCTACGAGAACACCAGCTTGAACAGCTGCGCCAACTGCTACTACTTCATCAGGGTTTACATTTTTACTTGGTTCGCTGCCGGAAATCTCTTTAACTAAGTCAACCACTGCGGGCATTCGAGTGGAGCCTCCTACTAGTACCACATGATCAATTTCACCCTTACCTACATCTGCGTCTTTGATTGCTTGCTCAAAGGGGCCACGACATTTTTTCAATAATTCAGCAGTTAGCTCATGAAACTTTGCTCGCGTTAATGAATAATCCAAATGTAAGGGACCACCATCTGTAGCAGTAATAAAGGGAAGGTTTATTTGTGTTTGCTGAACTTGTGATAATTCTATCTTTGCTTTTTCAGCTGCTTCCTTAAGACGTTGCGTTGCCATTGGGTCAGAAGCCAAATCAACACCATGATCATTCTTAAAAGAAGTTACTAACCATTCAATAATTGCTTCGTCCCAATCATCTCCACCCAGGTTCGTATCACCATGCGTAGATTTAACTTCAAACACTCCGTCACCTATTTCAAGAATAGATACATCAAATGTTCCACCCCCTAAATCAAAAACCAAAATTGTTTGATCGGAATCGTCTTTGTCTAACCCATATGCCAATGCGGCAGCAGTGGGTTCATTAATAATTCTTAAAACTTCTAAACCAGCTACTTGTCCAGCCTCTTTAGTTGCAGTTCGTTGAGCATCATCAAAATATGCAGGAACAGTTATAACAGCTTCAGTAACGGGGGTCCCGAGATAAGCCTCCGCGTCTCGTTTTAATTTCTGAAGAGTTCTGGCGGAAATTTCTTGCGACGTGTAACTCTTATCATCTATTTCCTTTTTCCAATTAGTACCCATATGTCTTTTAACAGATCTAATCGTTCGATCAGGGTTTGTAATTGCTTGTCTTTTAGCTACTTCACCTACGAGGACTTCTCCATCCTTTGAAAAAGCAACAACCGAAGGGGTTGTACGTGAACCTTCAGCATTTGCGATTACCACCGGGTCACCGCCTTCAAGGACACTTACAACTGAGTTTGTTGTACCTAGATCGATTCCTACAGATTTACCCATTTTTTCTCCTGAATTTCTTTGATTTTGTAAATAAAACACTTAATTTGATTTAAAACAAAATACAGTCTTATATAATAAATATATCATTTTCTATGTTATATCCACTATATAAACCTTAGTGGGGTATTAGCAACATTTGATTTGTATTTTTAAGTATTGTGTACCAAACGACAAAACAATGATGGATTTCTAGATGCCGACCCTAATTCTGTTAAGACATGGCCAAAGTGAATGGAATCAACAAAATCTTTTTACTGGCTGGTATGACTGCGATTTAACAGATATAGGGATAAAAGAAGCTCTTCACGCTGGAGAGCTACTTCGTGCAGCGGAATTAATACCCGATGTGACATACAGTTCCTTGCAAAAAAGGGCAATTAAAACAGCTGAATTGGTTAATCAAAGCCTGAACAAAAAAATACCCATTCATAAGAATTGGCGACTCAATGAACGCCATTACGGTGATCTAACCGGACTAAACAAATCAGATGCCAAACTAAAATTCGGAGAAGAAAAAATTCAGGAGTGGCGCCGAGGCTACAACACACCTCCTCCTCCTATAAGTCCAGAAAACCATTTCAATCCGAACGGCGACGATACATACAGTAATATACCCAAAGAGTCGATTCCCTTAAGTGAATGTTTAGCAGATGTGGTTGACCGCTTGATCCCCTATTGGGATTCAGATATTTCAGCGGATTTAAAATCTGGAAAAAAGGTTCTTATATCTGCACATGGAAATAGTCTTCGAGCACTTTGTAAATATCTTGACAAAATCGAAGACAAAGAAATCGTGAAACTGAACATACCAACAGGTATGCCTTTCATTTATGAGCTCGATGACGAGCTTAATCCGAAAATAAAAAAGCCTGTTTTAGAAAGAGCAATTGATCCTGAAAATGCTCGAACCCAGGCAGAGTCTGTGGAAAAACAAACACACTAAATAAAAAGCTAAAGAAAAAGCTTAAATTTCAGATTTACCCAAAATCGATAGAAATATTTTCTAAACTAAAGTTTAATAAAAAAGTTGTTTGCAATAAATCAAAATTACACAACAGCCGTATAAACGATAGGGTCATCAAGTCATGAAAAAACCCAGCATGAGACCGCATCATGCAATTATTGGACTAGGTGTTTTAATTGCTCTTTTCACTGCACTTTCTGGAGTGGCAGCATCTGTTTTCAAATTTCATGATGACTCGCCAATAACAAGGGAAGTTTTTGAAAACATCCCCGGCTCAATAAAATTTGCCTTCTATCTGTTGATCCCCATAATTATTATTTACGGATCTGTTCTTTTCGCTAACCGTGTTAAAAACTGGGAAAGAGGAACACCGGATAATCGTTCAACTAACAAAAAAAATGCTAAGGCACGCTTTTCGGATTTCAGAGCTGGCGTTTACATGAAGACCCTCTTACGTGATCCAGCTGCCGGAGTAATGCATTCTTTGATGTACTTCCCTTTTCTTATTCTTCTTGCTGTTACAACCACCCTTGAAATAAACCATCAACTTCCAGAAAGCATAAAATTTTTACACGGAGATGTGTACCGTGCTTACACAGCAGTTGGTGATATCGCAGGAGCGCTTTTCCTTATTGGTGTTGTGTGGGCTCTAGTAAGGCGATACGGACCAAAGCGATTTCGGCCATACAGAATAAGAATCAAATCAAAACCTGAACATGCGGTTGTGTTGCTGATCTTTTTATCTATAGGTGTAACCGGTTTTGGTGCAGAAGCTTTTCGAATAGCTCTTGTTGAATCAAGCGCTAGAAGCGCAGAAACATGGTCAATAATTGGATATCCATTAGCAAAAATTGTTGACAGTTCAGACTCTTTGACAAATAACGTGCATGGTTGGCATCAATTTTGGTGGATTGCCCATGTAATTTCATTCATAGCCTTTTTGGCTCTTCTTCCAATTACCATGCTCCGACACATGTTTACCTCTCCGTTAAATATGTATTTGAAGGATCGCGAACGCCCTAAGGGCGCGATGAAACCATTACCCAATCTCATGGAAACCGAATTGGAGACTTTCGGTGCTTCAGTAATCGAAGACTTTACGTGGAAACAATTACTCGATACTGATTCTTGCACTATGTGCGGGAGATGCACAAGCGTATGTCCAGCTCATGCAACAGGAAAACCTCTGGACCCAAGAGAGATAATTCTCAAAACTGGTGAAGTAATGGCCGCAACTGGTGATCCAGTTGTATCACCACCCATTGGAGTTGACCCAGAAATTTCAATTTCAGCCAATTCAATGTTTGAAAGAGTTACACCAGAGGAACTTTGGGCTTGTACATCTTGTAAAGCTTGTGACGAAATCTGTCCTGTCAATATAGAAATTCTCGACAAAATATTGGATATGCGACGTTATCTGTCTCTGATGGAGTCGAATTTCCCAACAGAATTGGGGAATGCATATAGATCAATGGAAAATTCAGGCAATCCATGGGGATTATCACAAGGATCAAGAGCCGAGTGGATTGATGACTTAGAGGGTGTTGAAGTAATTGAAGGTGGTGAACCACTGCAAAGCGAATTCCTCTACTGGATCGGTTGTGCAGGTTCTTTCGATGATAAAAACAAAAAAGTTTCCAGGGCTATGGCTCAACTATTAACTATGGCGAAAGTTTCTTTCTCAATTCTTGGACCTTCTGAAATGTGTACTGGTGATCCTGCAAGAAGATCCGGAAATGAATATATCTTTCAAATGCTTGCTGCTCAAAATATAGAAACTCTTAATTCGATGGGGGTTAAAAAAATCATCACACAGTGCCCTCATTGCTTCAATACATTAGGAAACGAATACCCGGAACTTGGAGGTCATTACGAAGTCGTACACCATTCTCAATTACTTGAATGGTTAATTGATCAAGGAAAGCTTGACATGACGAATGCTGAATTGAACGAACGACTCGTTTATCATGACTCGTGTTATTTGGGACGCCATAATGACGTGTATCAGGCTCCAAGAAAAGTTGTGGCAAGCATTGGAGGTCTTGAAGTTGTCGAAGCGGAAAGACATGGCACAGAAGGAATGTGCTGTGGCGCGGGTGGTGGAAGAATGTGGATGGAAGAAGACACAGGTAAGAACATAAACGTCGAAAGATCACAAGAATTGTTAGCAACAGGAGCTGACAGAATCGCTACAGCATGCCCCTTCTGTTTTGTAATGATTGACGATGGCGTTAAAGGAGAAGGAGTAGAAGAAACTGAGGTGAAAGTAGGAGATATAGCTATCCACCTTTTAGAAGCTCTTCAACCTAAAGAAGATCAAACAAAATCTTTAGAAACTGCTTCACAGGGAAAAGACGAGAATGACTAAAAATTTTCCCAATATCTGCTCGCTTTTGGTCCTTCTTGGCCCCTGTATTTAGAACCAAGCTCTGAGGACCCATAGGGTCTATCAGCAGGTGTCGTCATTTGTACAAAAGAAATCTGTCCGATCTTCATTCTCGGGTAAAGAGTGATTGGTAAATTAGCCACATTCGAAAGTTCCAAAGTCAACTGGCCATCCCAACCAGCATCAACGTACCCAGCAGTTGAATGTATTAACAAACCTAAACGCCCCAAACTTGACTTGCCTTCTAATCGGGCAACTAAATCATCCGGTACAGACACTCTCTCCAAAGTGGATCCTAGAACAAATTCACCAGGGTGGAGCATAAAAGGATCGCCATCATTAGCTGAAACCTCTTGAGTCAAATTTGATAAATCTTCTCGAACATCTATATGACCCAAGGTGTGATTCTTGAATACTAGAAAACGATAATCCAGATGAAGATCTACCGATGATGGTTGAAGACACTCCTGATCAAAGGGCTCAATAATAATTCTTCCATCTTGAACTGCTTCTAGAATTGACCTGTCAGAAAGAATCATGATTCGAATAATAGACTATTTAGAAAGAAATTAAGCATTACCAGTCCATGGATTTCGACCAAAAAAATCTTTTATTAGTGGTTCGTAATACTCTAATGGATTTGATTTATATGAAGGATCAAAGGCTGGCGAATCGTATTCGGCACAAAACTCCTCACAGTACCCGTAATGTTCGTTTTCATTAAACGCGTCTCTTGCATTCCTATTTCCACCTAAATGGTGCCAGAAATAATAACCCTGAAAAACTCCATGGTTTTCAACCATCCAGTGATTAGCAGAAGAAACAAAAGGCTTAAGGATAACTGCGGCGACATCAGGATGGTTATATGGGGTTAAAACGTCGCCAATATCATGTAGCAGCGCACAAACAATATATTCATCGTCCCGACCGTCTCGTTCAGCCCTTGTTGCCGTCTGAACACTATGTTCTAATCGGTCTACAGGAAATCCTCCATAATCATTTCTTAACAATTCAAGTTGTTCAAGAATCCGATTCGGTAGAGCAGCTTCCAATTCGCCTCTTTGAGACATAATTAATTCCCAATCTTCTTTTGTAGATTCGGCAAAAGAAGTAAAAGCTGCTCTTGGCAACTCTTCAATTCCAGTCATCACGCCTCCAAGGTCCAACAATAAAAATCGTAGGTCAGAAACTTACAAAATGGCTTGTCGAACTGTACTTTTATTAAAACAACTTTGCGGGTGTAGTTCAATGGTAGAACTTCAGCTTCCCAAGCTGATGATGGGAGTTCGATTCTCCTCACCCGCTCACACTATATTTATTGTTCTGTAAATAACTTTAAAAAAATTACTAAGATTTCTATATGGTTTTTGAATCAGAATCACCTATTGAAAGCTGTGATTACCACACAGCTGGCGAACCATTCAGAATTGTCGATGCTGGCCCAATGGAAGGTTCAACTGTTATCGAACGTCGCTCATGGGCTGAAACCAATCTCGACGATCTTCGCAAATTATTAGTCCACGAACCAAGAGGACATGCCGACATGTACGGCGGTTTTGTTGTCCCACCTGATGATGAAAACGGAGATTTAGGAGTTGTTTTCTTTCATTCAGATGGATTCAGCACAGCATGCGGGCATGGAACAATTGCGCTAGTCACTTGGGCAATAGACAGTGGTTTAATCGAATCAAAATCAGAACTCGTTGAAGTTGTAGTCGATGTGCCTTCCGGAAGGCTATTCACAAAAGCCAAAATGCTTAACGGAAAAGTCGAAAGCGTTACTTTTGAAAATGTACCTTCTTTTGTAAGTGCCAAAGATGTAAAAATAGATACAAAATTTGGATCAATAACTATTGACGTGTCCTTCGGGGGAGCCTTTTATGCTTCAATTGCAACTGATCAATTAGGTTTAAACCCAATCTCAAAACACTTAAATGAGTTGATCGAAATCGGCAGAGAAATAAAATTAAAAACATGCAATCTGAAATTTGCCGAACATCCTTCTGACGAAAGACTTTCAGGAATATACGGTTCAATCTTTTATGAGACCTTGGAAGAAAAACCTCTAAAACAACGAAATGTTACCATTTTTGCGGATGGACAAGTCGACAGGTCACCATGTGGTTCCGGCACTTCCGCTCGACTTGCTTTGCTTCATGAAAAAAAACAAATGAAAGTTGGTGAGCCTTTCTTTAACTATGGGATTGCAGGTGGAATGTTCACAGGACAGATAATAGATAAAAAAGAAAACACTGTTATTACCTCAGTTGAAGGATCTGCTTACTGTTGTAACAAAAATTCTTTCTATCTTGATCCACGTGATCCAATAGGTCTGGGATTTAAACTCAGATGAGAGAAATTCCTCACTATTCTGCAAGTGACATTTTTGCAATTGGAATGGAAAAAACTATTTCTGCTCTAAAAACCAGTGCGGCCATAAATGACCAACCTATTTCTAGAGAACATATTCCTTTAGCTCAAGGAGAAGATTTCCTTCTTATGCCAGCAATTTCTTCAACAGGCATAGGGATAAAACTGGTCACTGTCATGGCACAAAATCCGACTCTCGGTCTTCCTCTCGTACACGGCTTCTACCTGTACTATGACAAAAAAACCGGAGTCCCTAAAGCAACTTTTGACGGTTCAGCTTTAACGACACTTAGAACGCCTGCAGCATCAGCAGTTGCAACAGAAATACTTTCAATAGAAACTATTCGAAGTTTGGGTATTTTTGGTACAGGAGTACAAGCACGTGGTCATATTGAAGCAATGCTTGCAGTTCGTCCAAACATTGAGCAAATTGTTATTTCTGGAAGAACACGAGAATCTACTGAAAAATTTATTGACTCCTTAAAAATAAATAATCAAAAAATTAATGCGGGTTCTCCTGAAGAAACCGCTGCCTGTGACCTTATTTGCGCCTGTACGAGTGCTAAAAAACCAGTGATTCCTACTAATTCAGTCAAACCAGGAGCTCATTTAAACTTAATTGGATCTTTTTCTGATGAACAAAAAGAAGCAGACTCAAAGTTGATACAAAATGCTGAAATTTTTGTAGATCATAGAACAGCTGCCAAAGAAGAGGCTGGTGAGCTCATAACTGCCGAACTTGAAGGAAACTGGTCTTTTGAAAATATTATTGGAGATTTTTCCCAATTGATTCAAGGAAAAGTAAATCGTAGCTCCTTAGAAGCTATAACAATTTTCAAATCAGTTGGCCTTGCCACTTGGGATCTAATCGTTGCTGAAACGATCTATAACGAAACTAATTAAAAAATTAAATTTTCCCACTGTGCTTAACATGTCATCACGTGAAAAAATGAAACTTTACAGAAACGGCTGAAAATGAAAAACGATTCTTCAAAATCTTCAGATCCCGTTAATGAGGACCAAAACAAACTGTCTTCATTAACGTCAGTGGTCATTGATGAAGAAGAACGTCGCGAAGCACTAAAAAAAGAATCTGAAATAATTTTTCCAGATGACCTGTTGCCAGGTGTTAAATCAGAAGGAATTAGCTTTAAAAAAGGTCTACGCCTTGGTGGAGGAGCAGCAACATTTTTTACTCTCGCTCTTCTATCAGGTTTAGAAGAACTGCAAACTGCGGCTATAAACGTCTTAGCTCCAGATATTAGAGACACATTTAATGTTAGTGATGGAACAATTACTTTTATAGCCAGTTCATCAGCAGCCTTTGTTGTCTTGGGATCACTTCCAATGGGTTGGATGGCAGACAGATTGAGAAGAGTTCCAATAATCGGTTGGGCTAGCTCAATTTTTGCTGGAATGGTTTTCCTATCAGGAATTGCAGTAAACGCCTTCATGTTTTTCTGGGCGAGGTTTGGAGTTGGAATTGCAAAAGCAAGCACAATCCCAGTTCATAGTTCTGTAATTGCTGACACCTACCCCATCGGTATTAGAGGAAGACTTGGTTCATTAAATGGAATCATTAACAATGGACTAAGAGTCACTAGTCCAGTTCTAGTAGGAGCGATAGCTCTTGCAGCGAATGGTTCAGATGGAATAGATGGTTGGAGATGGTGCTACTACTTACTCGGAGTGCCTGTTGTAATTGTTGCTTTATATTCATTTTTCTTAAAAGAACCAGAAAGAGGAAAATGGGAAAAAACTGACGTTCTAGGAGAATCTTTCATTGAAGACAAACCTTTACCTATCTCAATGGAAGCAGCATTTTCACGGTTATTACAAATAAGAACAGTTAAAACGGTTGTTGTCGCTTTTAGTGCACTTGGATTTGGACTATTTACAGCACCTGTTTTGGAAAATCTTTTTCTCGAAGACGAATTTGGACTAGATGCCTTTGAAAGAGGAATCAGTGGAACAGCAGGGGGAGTTTTCGCAGTTATAGCTCTTATATGGGTAGGTCCAAAATTTGATCAGCTTTGGAGAAAAAACCCCACTCGGACTCTGCACCTAATTGGCTTAGCAATTGCTTTGGCTGGAGTACTCAAACCAGTTCAATTTTTTATGCCAAACGTTGCATTATTTGTGATAGCGGGAATACCTAGTCTGATTCTCCTCACAGCTTCGTTTGCAATGGTAAGTCCCATTCTGCAAGCAATTGTTCCATATCGATTACGCGGTACTGGTTCAGCATTAGTAACTCTTTACATTTTCTTTATCGGTGCTACAGGTGGAGGATTAATTTCTCTTCTTTTTACAGACACTTGGGGGCCGCGTGTCACTGTCATAGTCCTTACACTTCCTTCTTCAGTAATTGGCGGTTGGATAATGTACCGGGGTGCCAAATTCCTAAGAAATGATCTTTCATTAAACGTTCAAGAGTTATTTGAAGAACAAGAAGAACAACGTCGTAGATCTAACACAAACGAAACAATCCCTGCACTACAAGTAAATAATGTTGATTTCTCTTATGGAACAGTACAAATTCTTTTCGATATTTCACTAGAAGTAAATAAAGGTGAAACACTCGCACTTTTAGGAACAAACGGAGCTGGAAAATCAACTCTTCTTAGAGTTATTAGTGGTTTAGGAGTTCCAAAAAGGGGTGTAGTGCGACTTAATGGACAAACAATAACCTATGCCTCTCCAGAAAGACGAGCGAAACTAGGTATCCAACAACTCCCTGGGGGGGCAGGAGTATTTAGTGATATGACAGTTAATCAAAATCTGATTATGGGTGCTTATATTCTTAAAGACGATAACGAGGATGTTAAAAAGAGAATCGAAAACGTATTTGAACTTTTCCCAGAATTACAAAAACTGCAAAAGCAAAAAGCAGGGTCACTCTCAGGTGGTCAACAACAAATGCTTTCACTTGGACGTGTTCTACTCCATGAACCAGAAATTCTTCTTATTGATGAACTTTCTCTAGGACTAGCTCCGACAGTCGTTCAAGACCTTTTGGATATTATCGAACGCCTTCAAGAAAAAGGACAGACAATGATTGTCGTGGAGCAGTCATTAAATATTGCCCTTTCAATTGCTAATAGAGCAATTTTCTTAGAAAAAGGACAGATTCGTTTTGAAGGTTCTGCTCAAGAACTATCCGAACGTGATGATTTAGCCCGTGCTGTTTTCCTTGGTGATGAAGGCGGTTGATGTGACTAGCTCTCTAGAAATTCTTCTAACCGAGTCGCCACAAATACTTGCCGTGTGGACCACCCGTCAACTTTGGTTTGATGGATTAATTAATGGAATGGTTTTCGGTTTACTTGCTCTTGGAATAGTACTGATTTATCGATCTACCCGTGTAATAAATCTTGCAGTGGGCAATATGGGATTACCTGCTGTAGGCCTTATGGCACTTATGGTCATCAACTATGGGTTTCCTTATTGGGCAGCTTTACCACTAGCCCTACTAGTAGGAACTTTAGTTGGGTCGATCATAGAACTTGCAATAATTCGTCGACTCTTTAATGCTCCTAGAGTAATAGTTTTAGTTGCAACAATTGGAATAGCTCAGCTGATGCAAGCAATCTTGGCTGCATATCCAGATATTGAAAGTAAAAGAGGGGTTAGATTCCCAGTTCCGTTATCTGGTAAATGGAATGACGTTTTCGGTCTTCGAATTACTGGCCCCAAATTAACAATCCTGATCATTGTCCCCCTCCTAACTCTTGCTCTGTCTTGGTTTTTGAATAAAACCATTTTTGGACAGACCGTTCAAGCCTCTGCAAATAATGCTGATTTAGCAAAATTGTCCGGCATAAAACCAAAAGTTGTATCACTTTTTGTTTGGACTGTAGCAGGCACTCTTTCAAGCGTTTCTCTTCTTCTTCTGTCAGGAAGTAGGGGTTCCTTGACAGGAATAACAAATCTCGGTCCCAATACTATGACCCGAGCTTTAGCAGCTGCCGTTATAGCTGGGATGTCGTCATTCCCACGAGCTTTAATTGCGGGAATTACAATAGGTATCGCCCAAGCTCATGTTCAATTTGTTTTTCTAGATCAAGTGGGTCTAATAGATTTCATACTTTTCTTGGTGGTAGCGATTGCAGTAGCATTCCAAAGCCGATCGTCTAATGCAGAAGAAAGTTCTTTTTCTTTCAGCCCACGAAGAAAACCTATCCCAGAAAGACTCAATCAATTTTGGTGGGTTAGGAATTTATCTTCAATAACTCTTTCAGTACTGTTGCTTTTTGCTCTTATTATTCCCTTCATCGTCGATTTACCTTCTCGCCATCTTCTTTACGCAAGTGTTCTGGCATTTGCAATTTGCGCTGTTTCACTTACTGTTGTTACAGGATGGGCGGGACAATTATCCCTCAGCCAAATGGCTTTTGCAGGCATCGGAGATCTTGCTGCTGCTG
>ENA-UPTF01000934-UPTF01000934.1-marine-metagenome-genome-assembly--contig:-NODE-934-length-19420-cov-3.141136_pt1 | contig 19420 bp, 17 predicted proteins | sample MGYA00238166_ERZ767019 | MGnify/ENA primary metagenome ERZ767019 (study PRJEB28930, sample SAMN06266391) | marine metagenome | isolation source: Sea water from 250 m depth | place: Atlantic Ocean | study... | reverse complement strand
ATTGGTACGTGTCACTAATATGTACATAGCAAGCCCAACAATTTCCACTGGCGCAAAAATATCTCGCCAAGAAGGCATGCCTGTAGTTTCATAACCATCAGTAATGCTGGCAATAATTTCATCCATGGATTCTCCATGAACTAAATCTTCTCTCAGTGGTGTTCCTTGTGTGGCGCCTTCAAGATTTTCACCATGGCAAACTGCGCAATTCTCGCGGAATATCAAGCGGGATTCTGTGATGCCGGAATAGGCTTCAGCCTCTTCCAAAGGAAGTAAATCGTTTTGGGCAATACTGTTACTTGCGGCAATTAGAGCTGTAATAGAAAGGAAGGAGCGAATTTGAGATCTCATAATTTTCATTATTGTTTTGAAACTTAGATTCCAGTATTTCGAATAGTTCTGGCAGCAAAAACTATTCTAACCATATGCCCATCGCAGTAGCTTTGCAATTCCTCCTACCATCTACAATGCGTGCGGTGTTCGGAGTATACTGCCGGTCCGTTTGTTGGCTTTACGCCTGCAATACGACAAAAAATAGACCAAATAACGAACGCGAGGTGAGGTCCATGCGCAAACTAATTGCACTATTTAGCGCTGCAACCGTAATAACTGGCTTAATTTCAGTAACTTATGCTCAGAACGAAGAAGCACTGGCCATTCTGGTCCCAGGTGGTGGTAACTATAGTCGTCCGATTGCGACAGATTCAGCCGAAGCACAAGCCTTTTTTGATCAGGGCATTCGTATGGCCTGGAGCTTCTATTTTCCAGAATCCATAGCTTCCTATCAGGAAGCTGCTCGATTGGATCCGGACAGCCCAATGCCTCATTGGGGTATTGCGCACGCTGCAGGTCCAAATCCAAACAGCAGATATGCTGGCATGCCAGATGATCCTCAAGGCGCAGGCTTGGCTGCAATTCGTCGAGCCATGGAGTTATCAAATAATGGAACGCAACGTGAGCGCGACCTGATCAATGCAACATTCGTTCTTTATAACCAAGATGCTTTTCCTGATAGAGTCGAAAGAGACTTTGCCTTCCTGGATGCAATGCGTGAACTTCATAACAAGTATCCTGGCGATGCAGACATCGCAGCAATTTTTGGTGAAGCTTACATGAATACCACTCGTTGGGATTACTGGGAAGCGGATGGTTCTCCTAAGCCAGGCACGACCGAAGGCAAAGCTGCCCTAGAAGCTGCCATGGAAATCGAACACGATCATCCTGGTGCGAATCATTTGTACATTCACTTAATGGAAGGTTCGGGCCAACCTGAATTAGCAATGCCATCGGCACAGAAACTGGAAGGAACTGTTCCTATTTCTGGCCACATGGTGCACATGCCTGGTCACATTTATCTTCGTGTTGGTGAATACGAGAAAGCAATAATTACTAATGAGCGTTCACAAATCGTAGACGATCAGTTTGCAGAAATTTGGGGTGATAATAACTTCCCAATGATCGGCACCTATCCTCTTTCACACAAAATCCATAAGCCCCATGCGTTAGACTTTGTTCGCTATGCCAACATGTTACAGGGTAACTACGCCGAGTCTTCAGAAGCGGCAGCAAGGAATGCAGGAAGTCAAATTCCGGGGCAGGGTGGAGACAAGACTATTGCTCACGAGTGGGTAATGGATAAAGTATTTGGTCGCTGGGACAAAATTCATGCCGAAAATCAGGCCAATAAAGAAAAAGCAGAAAGTCCTTATTTGATTGGCATGTGGGCATACGTTATGGGTAGCGCCCATACTGCTATGGGCCACATTGGTCCTGCAGAAACTGAGCTCTCAATTCTGCGTGAACAGATCACAGCGGACGGTGTGAACGATTCAGGAGTTGGGCCAACCCCAGCGGACCATGTCTTAAGTCTCGCCATGCACGCATTACTTGGTGAAATTGAGGAAGCGAAGGGTAATCTCGATGGCGCTATTCTTCATTATGGCCATGCCATTGAATACCAAGACAACCTGAACTACACCGAGCCACCCGATTGGTCGCAGTCAATGCGCCTCTATCTGGGAGCAGCATTACTTGATGCAAATCGCCCTGAAGAAGCAGAAGAAGTCTACCGCAAAGACCTAGAGTGGAATCAGCGTAATGGCTGGACAACTTTCGGGCTTGGCCAGGCTTTAGGAGCTCAAGGAAAAGAACAGGAAGCAATTATAGTTAACCGACAGTTCGAAGGATTGTGGCGTAATGCCGATGTTGAATTAGAGCGTTCACGACTTTAATTCACAGCGTTACAAACACTTTAAGAAATGCAGAGCCTGGCTCTGCATTTCTGTCTCTGGAGATAGTAAATCTAAAAAGGAGGAATTCATGAAATTCCCAAGCAAACTAATAACGGCAATTTGCCTCTGCCTATTCAAAACTATTGTTTTCGCGCAATCAGATGGCGAACCTACTAACGATCTCACTAATCCTTATCAAATCGTCACTGGCCACTTAAAAATGCCCGCCGGTCGTGATTGGGGTTCTGTAAGTGCTATTGATATCGACCCTGATGGCAAATCCGTATGGGTAGCCGAGCGCTGCAGTTCTGACTCTATACGTGGTGGCTATCCAGTTCGAGGCTGTGCCGAGTCAGATCTCCCAGTAATACTTAAATTTAACTCCAGTGGAGATATGGTAAGAAGCTTTGGTAGCGGCATTTTTGCAGTGCCCCATGGTTTCCATGTTGATCATGACGGTAACATCTGGGTAACCGACGCACCCTTCAATCTGCCACCAGGTGTCGAAGGCAAAGGCCATGTCGTTGTTAAGTTTTCACCATTAGGTGATCGCTTAATGACTCTTGGAACTCCTGGCGTACCCGGTAATGATCAGAATCATTTCAATATGCCGTCAGATGTGCACGTTGCACCTAATGGCGATATTTTTGTCGCCGATGGTCATGGAGGTGATAGCAATGGACGGATAGTAAAGTTTGATTCGCAGGGCAATTATTTAATGGAATGGGGTCGGCCCGGTTCTGGTCCTGGGGAGTTCGATACACCTCATGGATTAGCCATGGATTCTCAGGGCAGACTATTCGTTGCTGATCGAACTAATAATCGAATTCAGATATTCGATCAGGAAGGTAATTTCTTAGATTCCTGGGAACAGTTCAGTCGAAATAGCGGAATTTACATCGACGCCAATGACATGCTCTATGCAGTAGATTCTGAATCGAATGACAATAACGGTCATGGTGACTGGCGCCGTGGAATTCGAGTCGGGAGCGCGCGAACTGGCGAAGTACATTTCTTTATTCCTGATCCTTTCGATGCTAATAACGGACCTTACGCAGGAAGTTCCGGCGGTGAAGGAATCGTAGCCGACAAAGACGGTATCATTTATAGCGCTGAAGTAGGACCACGCTCAGTTAAGCGTTACTTTAGATTCGAGTAAGTAGCTTTGCTTCAACATACTCGCAAGTACCAGCGCGAAAATAGGCGATCCCTATACTATTCGTTGTCGTGGCGACAATGAGCAAACCTCCAATGCATGGATTAATAGGCTGCTCTTGGAGTATCGAAACGGTCAATAATGCAAAAAACCAATTTCACTCATCGCATCGCAACGAAAGAAGATGTTCACGGCATTATTAATCTTATGCAGCTCTCCATCGAAGAGAACATGAAAGACTTTTTAAGTGCCGAGCAAATAGAAGCGAACAAAGAATCCATGGGAGTGGACCAAACTCTTATCGATGATGGCACTTATTTTGTTATCGAGGTGAGCAAAGAAGGAAAGACGGTCATGGTTGGTTGTGGTGGCTGGGGCAAGCGCAGAACCTTATTTGGCGGCAATCACACCGTAGGACGCGATGACTCCTTAAGTGATCCAACGAAAGAGCCTGCCCGCATCCGAGCAATGTATACCCATCCGGGATGGACTCGGCAAGGTATTGGTACACTGTTGCTGGATCTCGGTGAAGATGCTGCGCGAGACGCGGGATTTAAAACAATTGAACTGGGGTCAACTGTTCCAGGATACCCCCTCTATTTGGCGCGTGGCTATATTGAGGTTTCTCGCGAGACCAAAATCGCCGCGAATGGGCATGAAAATGTCATCATCAAAATGGAAAAATCTCTAGAGGAATGAATTAAGAGGTGAGCCTTTTACAGGGATCACTCAGTAAGCTGTATCGTAGACATTGCTGAGCTTTTCTAAGTAGACGGTAATTTCTCCGGTTATAATTCCAGCCCGAATCACTCGCTTTAGAAAACGCAAAAAACCCAAAGAAGAGAGAATCATGAAATATCCGCATCCTGTCGTGGCTTCTCGAGCCATGTTGATAACCGTGTTGATCACCATTTCTGCAGCTGAGGCGCAGGAGCATTTCAATGCCAAGGGCAGTCAGGCTAGTCCCTATACCACCGAGCTGCAACAGCAGCTAAGAACCAGTCTTCCTTTCGAGGACGGGAGAGATTTTGAGGAATCTCAAAGAGGCTTTATTGCTGCGCCCGATTACCGACAAATAACAGCAGCCAATGGCAGAGTCGTGTGGGATATGAATCGTTATGATTTTCTTTTAACAGGAGAAGAATACGACAGCATTCATCCTTCATTACAACGACAAGCAACTCTCAACATGAACTATGGCTTATATGAAGTAGTACCGAATTTTATTTATCAGGTGCGCGGATTTGATCTGGCCAACATGACTCTAGTTAAGGGAAACACTGGCTGGATTATTTTCGATGTATTACTTACAGAACAAACTGCAAACGCAGCACTTGCACTTGCCAATGAACGCCTTGGTGAACTTCCAGTTAGAGCCGTGGTTTATTCCCATTCCCATGTAGATCACTTTGGTGGAGTAAGAGGGGTAGTGAGCGAAGAATCGGTTGCTGCAGGTGAGGTTGAGGTCATTGCTCCTGTTGGCTTTATGGCAGAAGCAATTTCAGAAAACGTCTATGCCGGGAATGCCATGTCCAGGCGAGCAGGTTTGCAGTATGGACGCAACATTCCATCAGGTCCATTTGGTCAGGTTGATTCTGCAATTGGTAAAGGACTGGCAGCAGGCACTACCGGATTAATTGCGCCAACTCTAGTCATTGAAGAAGACTTCGAAGAACACATCATAGATGGTGTCACCATGGTTTTTCAAAACACGCCTGGTACCGAAGCACCAGCGGAAATGAATACCTGGTTTCCCGAACAGAAAGTTTTTTGGGCAGCAGAGAATATTACTGCAACTGTGCACAATGTATACACCCTGCGCGGGGCCTTAGTTCGGGATGCATTAAGTTGGTCAAAACAAATCAATGAAGCACTCTACCGCTTTGGCCGTGAGGCTGAAATCTTAGTTTCTTCGCACAATTGGCCCCGTTGGGGCAATGAGCGTATTCAAGAGGTTATGCGTGCTCAACGTGATGCTTATGCAAACTTAAACAATCAGGTTTTGTTTTTAGCCAATCAAGGCGTAACTATTAAGGAGATTCACAATCAGTATGTTGTGCCGGAAAGCCTACAGCAGCAATGGAACGTTCGTCAGTATCACGGCTCGGAGTTTCATAATTCCCGTGCTGTCTTGAATCGCTATCTCGGCTATTGGGATGGAAATCCTGCAACACTTGCACCGCTTTCTCCAAGTGACAGTGCACCATTGTTCGTAGAAATGATGGGCGGCTCTGCTGAAATTATTGCCAAAGCTGAAGAGCTACATGCAGCCGGTGAGTATCGCTTAGCCATGGAGATTCTCAATAAACTCGTTTATGCCGAACCAGCAAATGCTCAGGCAAAGGATTTATTAGCGAATGTGTTTGAGCAACTTGGTTACCAGTATGAATCTGCCAGTCTGCGCAACGTATTTCTGGCTGCGGCACAAGAACTGAGAAATGGGATTCAAACCATTGCTGCTCCTAGGGGTACGAGTCCTAGCATGGCCCGCGCCATGACGACTTCACAATGGTGGGACTCAGTAGGTACTCGTGTAGATAGCAGTCTGGCTGATGGCAACGATTACATCGTCAACTTTATTACACCGGATACGGATCAGACCTTTGTAATCGAGATGAGCTCAGGCACGTTAAGCAATATTGAGGGTTATCTGTCCGACGAAGCAGACGCGACTATTACGATTAACCGCACAGATCTGGACACAGTAATAATGGGGCAGGCGACCTTGTCGGAACAATTGCAGAATGATCTGGGGTCGCTCGAAGGAGATGCTTCTGTTCTCCTATCCATGGCGGCCGTACTTACGGTCTTTAGTCCGGGATTCGAAGTATTGCCGGGTACATTGCCTCAGTAGCGCATCATTCCTAACTACTACATAAAAGTATCAATAAACACATTCGCTAAGAAATCCTAATCGTGCGTGGAAATTGTGCGTAGTTTTCCCAACGACTCACTTTTTCCGGCATCTCTTCTTCTGTTAACTGCACATTTCCATTCGAGTCAGTAACTCGTGATATCAAAGTGTGATCCCCCGGCGATGCATCCCAATCTAGCGTAAACAACTTCCAGGAATAACGAGTTGATTGTGGATCAATCATTGCCTCTTGCCATGGACCTTCATCAATCTTTATTTCAATACTGCGCAGTGGTGTACCGTCGTTTAATACGAATCCGGTAATCTTGTGCATATCTCCCAGTCGAGTTACCCGAACTACTGAAGATTTAAGATGAATCTTCGTAACGGAATTTTCTACCCAACGTTCTTCACCACCTACTACTTCTTTTTTCAATGTTACGTAATCACGACCCATGAACTTGCCCATGTATCGGCGATCCTGCACATGAATTTGTACCAACCATTTCACATTGGCGACACCGTAATATCCAGGAACCAGTAGCCGCACAGGACGACCATGGATCTGCGGTAATAGCTCGCCATTCATTTCCATTGCCAGCATGTTTTCTGAGCGCATGGCGTCTGAAACCGGCAGGCTGCGCGCAAAAGCTTGCTCTACTTCGGCCTCGCGAATTTCTTCAACTCCAATATCACCCCCAAAAAAAACGACTTCTTCTCCTCCTTCCAGAATTCTTGCTTCGCCTAATATATTGCGCAGAGCAACACCGCGCCAACGGGCGTTGCCAATAAGCCCGTGATAAAGCGCCGCCCGATTACCACCGCATTCAAAGCCGGCATCGATTTCGAATTGCGCCATGTCTTGTAAGTCGCTTAGCGAAAGCTCTAATTCCTGACCGACCATTCCAGTGACTTTAAGGCGGTAATTGTCGAGATCCAGCTCTGGTTGACCGTAGTGCTGCACAACATAGAAATCTTCGTTATCGGTATAAAAATCATCGATCATGCGAGTGTCGAGGAAATGGGTACCACCAGGGCGAGCAGGGCCGCGACTAAAATCTTCGGGCATGTCGGTAAAAGGAACCAACTCTTCACCTTGTGCTAGAGCTGGAAGAATCCAGTGGGGCATGCTCGCAACCGCACCAAGTGCAACACCAGAATTCACGGTTTTCTTAATCGCATCGCGTCGATTCATTTTCTCATCGGTCATTGCCAATTCCTTGATTTTTATTATTCTTCAAATCTACTTTTTAAATTTTGAGAAGTCGTAGGGCTTCCAAAAATCCGCTCGATATTGGTTGGGGTCCGCCAAACTTTGCTCCCTTGCCTTAGTTACTTCTTCAACCGTTAGTTTCTTAAAATCTTCTGGCAAAGTATCAGCGTTAAATTGTTCCAGCATCCAATTTAAAACATCGGCTAACTCGGCATCTGTAATTGGCGCGTGGGCGGAACCTGGCACTCGCGCTAGATATCCGCGCATTTCTTGCACACTCATCATCAATCCCAACTCGTTATGTAAGGTTGGAACATTCGGTGGATTACCTTCACCGAGTGGTCGGTGACAACCACTACAATAGAGCAAGTAATTTATGCGTGGGCTAGCTGCAAATACACTATGTGTCACCAGCGCAAACAATAATGCAAGAAATGTGAAACCCTTAATCACTCGGTTTCGTCCTGAACTCCCAATACTAGTGAAACTGTGCAATGGTAACTTGTGTTTTCAGTGCCGAAGCACCAGAGTACAGTACTACTGTTACTATTGAAGTAAACTGGCTTATCACCTTCTGTGTTATGACAACCGCAGCGGGCGCAAACTGCTTTACCGCAGCAGTCGTTGTAAGACATTAAGTAATTACGCCCATCTACTGGATTAGTGCAGGTACCAACCCAGGTGATAGGCGATGCTTCGGAGCCAGGAGGGCATGAGCTATACGAACCACCGCAACAGGAACAGAGGGTTCCACTCATGGCACAGTAACGCCAGTATTCACAGCTCTGAGGATCACCGACTTCAAGAACGGAGTCCTGAGCAAAAGAGCGTGCCACCGGCAGCAATGGAAACGATGCCGCACCGGCGATAAACATGCCTAACCTGGATAAAAAATTACGCCGCGACAGTTTGCGTGCTAGCGCAAGACTTGTACGACGGGCGTTATCATCGATCCAGTAATAAGTTTTATCGAAAATTCTTTCTATATTCATGAGCGTTGTTCCACTGCTGATGCTACATATTCCGAGTCGTTGGCATCTATTTGGGAATTCACATACTCCTGTACTGTCGCAATTCCACTATCCATCGACTCAATTAAACTTTCTAAGTGTTCTCTGGTATTGACCAAGCCTTTACTCTTCAGTGTGCCGTCGGCACCGATTAGCACAGCAAAAGGAAGCTTACTAACCTGATAGGACATTCCCAATGCTTGAGAAACAAAATAAGGGTGGTCGTCTATTTGAAGATCTTTTACATATTGTTTGTGTTGTTCGATTTCTTCACCATCGCTACCAAAAAACAATTGCATGCGAGATTGTTCTATTTTCGCCAATGACTTTGCAGTCGGTACGAGAGATTTACAAACTGGGCAGGTAGGAGAGATAAACAATATAAAAGAAGCAAAACCTTTAGTCTCTGTGCCGCCAATAGTATGCAGGGTTCCGTCCAACGCGGTAAGTTTTAATTCTTGTGTCAGCTCACCTACTTTCGGTCCATTAGTAGGCTGCAGCGCACCTGCTGGCGCAACCCGTTCATGGAGAATGCCTATTTGTCGTGTCAAGGCAAATACTAATAAGGCTAAAACCACAACGATTAGCCAAAGCACAATATTAGAAATGGCGAGGGCTTCAACCACTGACATTCCTCCAGGCACCGATTGCATTATGATTACTTAGTAGCTGATTAACTGCGCTGTAGATTAGTAGCGTACTAATCAGTCCCGCCGCGATGTCAAACATGTCGACTAATCCTAATGCTCTTCCCGAGCTGGGTAGAACAGCGACTATAGATAGGGCGATTAAAAGATAGTTGCGAAGAACAAGACCGAAAGATAACTGCTGTATACCGGAATCAACATCTTGTTTGCCGGCGAATGCAGAAAATCCGCAACCACAATCAATATAAGTTCTGCCGCGATACAGATTTATCGAAATAACCACTACATATATGGAAAGAAGAACTGTGCTAAACAGATGCGCTAAAATTGAGTTTCCGATTAGCCAACCAATGCCCAATGCAGTTTCAATAACGCCTATTGTTATTACTATTAAAGGAGCCCAACTTCTTGGCAATACTTGATAGGCCTCGACTATTCCTTGAAAGCGTAAGCGATTACTCAACTTATGTGTACCTGCAACTAGGAACAGGAGGCTGAAGCCTAAAGAGAGTAATGTCTGTATGACAGGGTCGATCATCGCGTACTCTTAGAAATCCTCGAAGTGGGTTGAGTCAGGAATTCGGATTGAGCGCTCTTTAATAAAAGTAAGAGCATCATAAACGTGATTACCGCCTTGGGCGTCCGCCACTAAAAGTTTTGGCTCGTCTTCTTGGGTGACCATGATGCTATTAGCTGGAGGATCCATTGGAATTCTGCCGACACGGCGTTGCGTGTTGGAATCAATTACCCAGATTTCGGTACCCGGTTCGTGGTGCGTATCGATTGGGCCCTCGTGCATGGCGATAAAAATTAATCCAGTGTCGTGATGAGCTGTAATGATTTCGTTACGACCACCTGGTTGCCAGGCATCTTCACCATCGAGATGGGGTTTCCAACCATCACTGATGATTATTTCATCGTCGTCGGTGGTTGCATGAAATATTACGCCGCGGTGGGTAACTAACCACCAGCCATCAGTACTTGATGCAACACGATCAAAGACGGCATCTTCGATTACATTAAAGAAGACATCGCTGCGCACTCGATTTTCTTCGAATCCACTGATGTCTAATTGAATAAGCTGAAGTGTTCCATCACCGCATACCTGCATGAAATCACTTTGAGCGATGGGCATAAGCACAGCGCAACCTGGTGTTGATGCTTCATAAACAAAAACGCGGTCCTCTAGATCAACAATCGATACTGAATGCCCTGGATTCATATTCAGTACCGCGAGGTGACGACCATTATTCAATAAGCCGAGATGACTTCGTACCTGCAGTCGTGCCATATGATTTGGGATTTCAATTTCCGCAATAGGGTTTAGATTTTCATAGTCGTAAACTGCAACGATATCGGTACGATCACCATACACTCCCCGTGATAAATAGGACTCGGCTGCATAAAACTCACGTCGCGGCCAGTAGTGTGTCACAGCAGGAGTCTGCCGGGACAAAGAAAGCATGCCTTTCATTTCGCCGGTGGTGGCATCGAAGATGTAGCCACCGTTACCTGTTGTACCTATAAACCAGTTTTCCTCGCGATCTGGCATGGTTTCTACGTATATTTCTTCCGAGGGTATTTGCCCGAAGGCCAGCGGTGCTATTAGCACTAGAGCTAGGGCTATTGGGGAGATAAAGCGCATTATTCTTCTCCTTTAAGGATCACCATGGCGTGATTATTCGCATCTTCTTATCAGGGCCCATGAGTGTAGCGCAATTTAAGGAAATTGGCTCGATTACGGGGCGTTTCAGCCGATTTCATATTCAACTAATTGCTAGTAATTCCACCTCGATAATTTTTCCCTTAAGGGATTCTCCGTATACTAGTTCCATAAATAAAATAAAAAGCAGGAATACCCATGAGCTCCGACATCACTACCCCCAGCCCTGACATAGATCTCTCAGTTCTAACTCGGAATAGACGAACCCTCGGAGTGGGAGCGATCATTAGCTTGCTTCTTTTTCTGTTTCTGGAAATAAACTACGGATGGCGGCAGGGGGCACTGTTCATAGTTGGTTTGGGCGCAGGAGTAATTTTGTACCACGCTGCATTTGGATTTACGTCTGCCTGGCGTGAAGTTGCTAACACCGGAAGAGGTGCAGGCTTGCGGGCTCAAATGTTAATGCTTGCGGTCACTGTTCTCGTTTTTACCCCCCTTATTGCTCAAGGTGAATTATTTGGAACCAATGTAAGAGGAAGCGTTGCTCCGTTAAATCTGGCCGTTATTTGTGGTGCCTTTATGTTCGGCCTGGGTATGCAACTAGGTGGTGGCTGCGCATCAGGTACATTATTCACTGCCGGTGGTGGTAACACTCGTATGATGATAACTCTTGCAGCATTTATTGCGGGTTCTCTACTCGGTACTTGGCAATGGCATCTCTGGCAGGAGGTACCAGGTGTCCCGCCGATTGCACTAACACAAAGTTTCGGATCATTGGGTGGTATAATCGGGAGTCTTATTCTTTTTGCTACTGTCTGGTACGTAACAATTCTTTATGAACAGAAAAAGTATGGAGAAGTAGTAGCTGAACCACGTTCGAACTTTTCTGTTCTACGAGGACCATGGCCTCTTGTTGCTGGTGCGCTCGCTTTAGTTTTAGTACAAGTTGCAACTTTAGTATTAGCTGGTCGCCCCTGGGGTGTTACCTCCGGCTTCGCACTTTGGGGTGCAAAGATCGCTGGTATTACTGGGCTGGATGTTTCACTCTGGCCTTACTGGAGTCGAGCTGGACAAGCTGCTTCTTTAGATCAGAGCGTATTTAATGACATCACTTCCGTGATGAATTTCGGCATCATGCTTGGTGCACTAGTTGCAGCTGCCCTGGCACGAAAATTTTCTCCTTCAGCAAAAATGCCAAACGGGCACATTATGGCTGCAATCATGGGCGGTTTAATGTTGGGATACGGCGCGCGCATAGCATTTGGTTGCAACATTGGTGCATACTTCAGTGGTATCGGTTCTACCAGCATGCACGGTTGGCTTTGGTTTGCAGCAGCTTTCGCCGGGAGTATTATTGGCACAAAACTTCGGCCAAAGTTTGGACTGACCTAGTTATCAAAATCCAAGTGTAGAGGTGACGAGACTTCTTCTGCGAACTTGTCGCTTTAAGTCACGATTGCATCGATCAAATCTCTACTCACATCTTCAGCATAAATTTTTTCGCAGTGATGTTCGGCGCTAAGTACATCGTATTGTGTAAACTGAAAGTCGCAAATTGGTGCTTTGTATTCAGGAATAGTTGAGGCTGTGAAATAATTTCTAATAACTATTGTGAATAGCTTTCAGAACTACTCCCATGCCTTTTAGTCGTATTTCCCCTCTGTGTTTTAGACGGAAATATTTGTATAGTGGATTGAAAATAAGAACATTAGGGCTCGACATGAAATCAATTCGATTCTCAGTAATCTCCTTTCTTTTTTCTTTATATATTGGCTTACCAGTTTCAGGCCAAACTCCACAGTTCGATCTCGATCTGGAATGGCCTCAGGTCCCAATGGGTGACAACTGGCTTACTGGTGGAATTGGCGGTATGTGTATCGATTCCCGTGATCATGTTTTCTTATTAAATAGACAGAATGTGGTTGAGGCGGACCTAGATGGCGCGAAACTAGCACCACCAATAATTGAACTGGATGCAAATGGAGCGGTAGTCAAAGGTTGGGGAGATCCAGAGTTAATTGGACCGCGTCTCCATGATTGCCATGTAGAAGCTGATGGCAGTATTTGGATTGTTGCCGCAGGTACTGGATATATTCAAAAGTATTCGAACGATGGCGGTGAACTCCTTATGCAAATTGGTGAGACTGGTCGCTTCGATTCTTCAGATGGAACGAGAGAAGGTGAGCCTTTAAATTCTGATAGTGCACAATTCTTTTTACCTTCTGCAGTAGACGTAAATAGAAACAATGGCGACATCTATGTCGCTGATGGTGAACTTCCTGGCGGTAATGCGCGTATTGCGGTACTAAATAAGGAAGGTGATTTTTTGCGGCAATGGCAACTTTTCCGTACTGCTTCAGACCGAGAAATTACTCCTCTGCCACACTGTTTACGATTATCTAATGACGGATTAGTGTATGTATGTGATCGTCAGGCTGACCGCATTCAGGTTTTCGATCAGCAAGGCAACTTTATAAAGAATATTTTTGTTTCTTTTACCCCCTTGTCTCCCACCGAAGATCGCGCCGGCGGAAATCGCGGATCCGCAGTAGTCTTGGCGTTTTCTCCTGACGCTGAACAACGCTATATGTACGTTATCAACCAGAATAGTGTCATGATCGATGTGCTGGAGAGAGAAAGTGGCAGAGTAGTTTCACGATTTGGCGATGGACCCGGACGTTATCGCGGTCAGTTTACTCTACCCCATGGGATTGGTGTCGACTCTCGAGGAAATGTTTATGTCGCCGAGCAGGAAGGACGAAGAATTCAAAAGTATTCTTTAATCGACTGATTCAGAAATCTAGATACTTCACAATTTCCTCTTCGGAGTAACCAAGCTCTCTCAATATTTCTTCCGTATGCTCGCCAAGGGCCGGCGCAGCTGTTGGTTTGCGTTTTTCGAAACCGCTGACTTCAAATGGGCTGTTTACCGTTCGAATAGAACCGTATTCCGGATGTTCTAATGGAATAATAATATCGTTATCTGCTTTCTGTTTATCATTTGCCGCTTCATCATAGGTAAAAACTTTGGAGTGAGGAATATCAAACTCGGTCAGTCTTTGTAACCAGTAATCTACATCATGCTCGGCGAAAGAATCACTGACTTCCTTTATTAACAAAGGCATGTTTTCAACACGCTTTTCATGTGTGAAGAATTTATCGTCTTCAATAAACTCCGGACGACCTATTGCATTACAGAATGGAGCCCAATCTCTTGCGGAGTTAACTAAAGTTAATTTGATTAGTTCTTTGTCTTTAGTTCGATAATTTAGTGAAATAAAATTATAGGCCTGATCGCGAGGTCGTTTATCTCTGTACTCTGCGTCAGCCAAACCCGCTTGAATCATTACCGAATTAGCCCAGGTACCGTTAGCCAGGAGTGAGGTTGAAACCTTGCAGCCTTTTCCGGTTTGTTCCCGCTGATATAAACCAGACATGATGGCGCCAAACAAGCTCATAGCGCTTGGATGATCGCCAGCTCCGAATGGAAAAGTGCTTAGCCATCCTTCATAGGGAAACAGATGCCATTCTATTCCTGAGCGAGTCCAGTAACATACGGTGTCATAGCCCGGTTTATCTATTTCTTCTCCTTTCTCGCCATAACCAGTCGCCAGTGCATAAATTAGTTTCGGATTAACGTCTCGCATTGAATCGTAGTTGATTTTGAGTCTATTGATGGCATCGATACGGTAGTTGGTAATAAACACATCTGCGTCGGAGGCTAGTCGACAAACCGCATCATGTCCTTCTTCGGTTTTTAGATCTAGCACAACACTCTTCTTGTTCCGATTGGTCATTTGAAATGCATAAGGCATTTCAGAGATAGGAAGCCCCTCGATTTTGTGCCAATTACGATTCAGATCACCAGTTCCAGGCGGTTCTATTTTAATTACGTCAGCGCCAAAATCACTAAGTACTACACCAGCAGCTGGGCCGAAGACCATAGTTGTGAGTTCAATGACTTTTATTCCGGCAAGCAGGGATTGGTTTTCGGACATCTATTTTTGTTATTCATACTAGCGGTGCAAAAAGGACTGAGAGTATAGATGATCCCCAGTTGCTTAAAAACCACTGCTTTCATTCTGTTCAATTTTTCCTGAACTGCTATGCTACCCGGTCTTCGAAAAAAGCGTTTTCGCTAGATTGAGCAGCAAGTTAACAAAAAAGAAGAGAAAATAGGAAAGACCATGACTGAATTTTGCAAAGTTGAAAAACGGGACCGCATATTAATAGTCACCATTAACCGCCCAGAAAGGCTTAATGCACTGCATCCTGCTGCTAATTTAGAGCTTGCTAAAGTATTCGACGAATACGCTGCAGACGACGAGCTTTGGGTAGCGATAATTACTGGTGAAGGCAGGGCCTTCAGTGCCGGTAATGATTTGCGCTGGCAGGCAGAAGGGAATGTGCGACCACCAATGCCTTTGGGTTTTGCCGGACTAACTAGCCGCTTTGATCTGATCAAACCTGTAATAGCCGCGGTTAATGGCGTCGCTATGGGAGGTGGATTTGAAATTGCATTGGCTTGCGACCTCATCATTGCGTCCGAGAAAGCAGTATTTGCGTTACCTGAACCCAAAGTTGGTCTGGCAGCACTGGCCGGAGGCCTCAACCGTTTGCCGCGAATCATCGGTAGTAAGCGCGCTTTGGGCATGATTCTTACTGGTCGCCATGTCCCTGCTGAGGAAGGGCAAAATCTAGGATTTGTAAACGAAGTCGTACCTCATGAGCAAGTTTTGGGTCGAGCGATTGAGGTTGCAAACGAAATCCTTACTTGTTCACCACTGTCGATTCGCGCAAGCAAAGACGCAGTTTACCGTTCGTTGGATTTCGCTTCTCTGGAAGAATCAATGAAAGATATGCGTACTGAATACTCTGCGGTGAAAAAGATGGCAGAAAGTGAAGACTTTATCGAAGGGCCGAAAGCATTTGCAGAGAAGAGGCTGCCTAACTGGAAAGGTCGTTAGAAATTGATACACGGAATTAGAAAATGAAACTCTACCATTGCTCGAATGCAAGATCGGTACGTCCTTTGTGGACACTGGAAGAACTCGGTGTGAATTACGAACTCACTGTTATGCCATTTCCGCCCCGATTTACTTATGACGGATATTTAGATATTAATCCTATGGGTACGGTGCCGACTTTCATAGACGGGAATCTTGTCATGACAGAGTCGACTGCCATCTGTCAGTATCTAGTTGAAAAATTTAGCCCTACCGAATTGCGTGTCATGCCAGATGAACCTGAGTATGGAGAATATCTGAATTGGCTTTATCGATCCGATGCGACATTTACATTTCCTTTAGCAATTAACTTTCGTTATACCAAGTTGGAATCTGAAGAGCGTCGTGTTCCGCAAGTTGCTGAAGATTATGCAATTTGGTTTCACTCGCGCATTCGTTCGGTAGAAGCTGCCCTGGAAGGAAAGGAATTCTTGGTTTCGGATCGATTTACTATCGCAGATATTGTGGTTGGTTACGCCCTACAGTTTGGCGATCGTCTTGGTTTAAGCGATCGCTATAAACCCAATTGTCTGCGATACCTGGATAGCCTCAATGAGCGTGAGGCCTACAAGCGATCCCAGGAAAAAGGCCGTCTGCTAGAATAGGGTATTTCCTGTTACGGCCTTTCAACAATTTTGCTAAAGTTACCGTAAATGTCTGTAAAGGGCCCAGAAATGGCGCCTTCAGAGGACGACCATGAAAACATCTCTGAAACTACTATTTGCTGCTTTGATACTAGCTTCCTGCCAGTCGTCAGAAAATGTGTCGTTTAGACAAATGACTGAAGAAGAGTTGATTGCTTATAACTCAACCGTGCCTCTGGGTGACAGTGTGTTCTGTTTTGAGGATGTACGCACTGGCTCTCACATTCGAAAAAAACACTGTATAACTCTCCAAGAAATAATTAATCAGGTTAACGATAATTCTCACGCACTTGGTGTTCTGAACTATGGCGGCCCAGGGCCGTTTCGAAGTGGTGGTGGTGTTGGCTTTGGTGTCGACTAGCCAAGCATCGCTTATCTATTATAAATAGGCGATAGCGAATCGAACGATTAACTCTTTATCGAGTGCACTAGAAAATAAAAGAGGGGCCGTTATGGGCAAACTCAGTCAGGCATTTGCAATTTTTTCCACAGTGCTATTTTTAAACACTGCGCAATCACAAAACTACGATTGGATGCACTATGGCAATGATCCTGGTCATACCAAGTACGCACCCTTAGATCAGATAAATAGAGAAAATGTTGCAGATTTAGAAGTGAATTGGATTTGGGAATCTATCGACAATCAGGCAGTAGCAGAGCGACCCCAGCATGTTCCTTCAGGGTTTAAGGCAACACCTATAACTCGCAATGGCACCATTTATGTTAGTACACCATTGGGATTTATTGCCGCAATAGATGCGCAAACCGGGCAACAGAAATGGGCCTTTAACACTTTTACCTGGGAACACGGCCGACCCGCTAACAATGGTTTCAATCATCGCGGGGTTACCTTTTGGGAAAAGCCGACTGCAAATGGCACTGAACCACGCATCATTATGACCACTGCCAATGCATTTCTCTGGTCCATCGATGCAGAAACTGGAGAGCCTGATTTAAGTTTTGGAGTTAATGGAAAGACTGACTTAACTCTTGGACTTGGTAGAGAAGTAGATAGATCCATGATCGCTCACTCCGCTGCTGTACCCATTGTTGGTAATACGGTGATCATCGGTTCTGTTGTTTATGACCAGCCAATGTTTGACATGGTTCCAGAGAAACTGACTGACTTGCCACCCGGGCATGTTCGCGGTTTCGATCTCAATACTGGTCAACAGAAATGGATTTTCCACACCATTCCACAGCCAGGTGAATTCGGTAATGAAACCTGGATGGATGATTCCTGGGAAGTAACCGGCGCCACCAATATCTGGACGATGATTTCGGTGGACCCAGAATTAGGCTATGCCTATCTGCCTGTTGGTAATCCAGGTAATGATTTTTACGGTGGACAACGTCTTGGCGATAATCTGTTTGGAACCAGTTTAGTGGCCGTCGACACCGAAACTGGTGAGCGGGTCTGGCACTATCAAATCGTGCATCATGAATTATGGGATTACGATCCACCAGCGGCGCCAACCCTGGTTGATATCACGGTTGATGGCAGAGATATCAAAGCTGTCGCCATGGTTACAAAGCAAGCATTCATTTATGTATTCGATCGTATTACTGGCGAACCAGTTTGGCCTATCGTTGAACGACCGGTACCTGTTAGTTCTGTACCGGGTGAACGGGCAGCACCGACGCAACCATTTCCAACTAAACCGGCTCCATTCGATCAACAAGGTATTTCAGAGGAAACCTTAATCGACTTTACGCCTGAGTTAAGACAGGAAGCATTAGAGATCATTAGTGAATTTGAATACGGTGGTTTGTATACACCGCCATCGCTTGCGGGAACAATAACACTTCCTGGTTGGACTGGTGGAGCTGAATGGACTGGAGCAGCTTTTGATCCCGAAACTTCCATGTACTACATACCATCTGTTACAAGTCCAATCGTTATTCAATTAGTTGCAAACAATCCGACGGAAACAGATTTTGTGTACATGCGTGGCGGAATTCGAAATGTAAATGGGCCACGTGGTTTACCTATAACCAAACCACCTTACGGGCGCATAAGTGCGGTTAACTTAAACACCGGCGAATACGAGTGGGTGCGGGCTAACGCCGAAGGAATTCGTCAACAGATTATCGACATGGGAATACCCGATCCCGGCCCTGTTGGCGTGGTTAATTTAGCACCCTTGCTGGTAACAAAGACACTTCTGTTTCAAGCAATTACCGATGGAGTTCCTATCCTGCGGGCCATGAATAAAGCCACTGGTGAAACTATTGCGGAAATCGAACTACCAGCAATTCCCCAAGGTGCACCAATGACATATATGGTAGATGGGAAACAATACATCGCTATTAGTTGTGGCGGTGGCGCAGACGCGAAAATGGTAACACTTTCTCTTCCTTAAGCAGGACTAACAGAAGCAAATCCCTGAACAATTTCTGAAGCAAGGACATCCTCGAGAAAATTTTCAGTAAGATAAAACGCGACGCGTAGCAGTCCAAATTTTCAGCCTGCTTTAACTACATTCTAAACACGCCGAACTTTGTGTCCTCGATTGGTGCGTTGCGTGCGATCTCCATGCAGCGGGCAATAACGCTTCTGGTTTGTGCAGGTTCGATAATACCATCATCCCAAAGGCGCGCGGATGCATAGTAGGGATGTCCCTGGGTTTGATAAGTTTCCAGGATTGGTTTTCGAAACTCTTCTTCCTCGTCCTTTGACCATTCTCGACTTTTATTCTCAATTTGGTCACGCTTAATTGTGGCGAGTACTCCTGCGGCTTGCTCCCCACCCATGACAGATATACGGGCATTCGGCCACATGAACATGAATCGAGGGTCATAGGCTCTTCCACACATGCCGTAATTACCTGCACCAAATGAACCGCCAACGATAACGGTAAACTTTGGCACACTGGTGCAGGCAACGGCCATTACCATCTTCGCCCCATGTTTAGCGATGCCGCCTTCTTCGAAGGCCTTGCCCACCATAAAGCCAACAATGTTTTGCAAAAACAAAAGCGGAATTTTTCTTTGGG
>ENA-UPTF01000933-UPTF01000933.1-marine-metagenome-genome-assembly--contig:-NODE-933-length-19444-cov-2.407859_pt1 | contig 19444 bp, 18 predicted proteins | sample MGYA00238166_ERZ767019 | MGnify/ENA primary metagenome ERZ767019 (study PRJEB28930, sample SAMN06266391) | marine metagenome | isolation source: Sea water from 250 m depth | place: Atlantic Ocean | study... | reverse complement strand
GTCCAAGAAGGGGAACATAAGGCGCTCTGTTATACAGGTAGCAATCCGCTGAGGCATAACAGTCAAAAGGTCAGCTTTCCGTATGTTAGATTCATGTACAGAGGCTGCTACTGTTCCCTCAGACAAGATGGTGTCAGCGTCCATAAATAGTAGCAAATCTCCGTTTGCTTCCTGGAACAATTGGTCGCAAGCCCAGTGTTTCCCAAGCCACCCCTCTGGAGGTTCGGAACCGCTAATCATCTTTATACGGGGATCGGAGTCGGCGAAAGATTTTATGATCTCGGCAGTTCGATCAGTTGAGCGATCATCGAGAATGAGGATTTCTATCGGATCGTATGTTTGAATACTGAGAGCGTGGAGACAATCACTAATTCCGTCCTCTTCATTACGAGCTGGTACGAGAACAGAGACTAAATCATTAAAAGGCTCATCTACCCATTTCTTATTCGGATCTATTAAATACTCGATGAAGCGAATATTAATCACAGTTATAATAAAAAAATATATTGCCGATACTATTACAATATAATGCGGTGCTTCTGATACAGATATCATATAGATTTACCGACGATATTGATGATCCAATTGCGAGCAATCATGCCCTTGGAATACTCATGCCGATGCTTGTAGATGACAATCATAATGTTCATTAACCAGAGAGATGCTATACATATCCCCAGTTGGTGTGTGGGAAGAAACACGAGAAGAAATCCTACTAGACAGATAGTGACAGTTACGGCGTGATTTTTCTGTAGTGCATGCATTATTGCCAACAGGATACATCCTACTAACAATGCACCCCCTCCGGTCATACCGATCCACGATCCCCAAGATGCTGCTAATGCCTTTCCACCCTTGAATCTTAGGAAAGGTGACCATGCATGACCAATTACTGGTGCGATTGCGATCAAAGCTAGGCCCAGTTGCGCTGGCCCATCTGAGGGGGGATTTAGGTATTGAATGGCTATGTAGACAGGGACCGAACCCTTACCCACTTCAAGAATCATTGAGAGTACGCCAGGTACCCATCCTCCTGATTTCCAAGCGTTGGTAGCGCCGGGATTCCCGTCACCAACGCCGCGGATATCACCCCGTACAAGTAGTTTGCCAACTATTATCGCCCATGGCACAGATCCGCTAATGAAGCCAACAGTTATCCATATGGCGAATTCCAACATCCTTTTACTCCAAGCGCCATGACGTGTTATAGCTTGGGACGCAACATTTAGGTATTTTAGTTATCTGATAGTGAAAGTTCCTCGGACGTTACCAAGTATTACCCGTAATGGGCAAGTCCGATATTAAGCACCTCACCGATATAGTGATAGGACAGAGCTCTTCATCAGTGACTAGGATTTTAGATTCTTCCCCAATCCTGATCAGAGAGATGGGGAGTTGTTGTTAACGAGACGCCATCCTCAGTGAAGCAATGAACTTCTTCATAGTTAGGAGAGTCGGAGCCATCCAAGCAGTTGGGGACCAATGTTGGGGATCCACAGTTTGAGCACTATGATCAGTTTCTCCCATGTAGTTAGCGATATTCTGCGTGAAAAGACGTCGTAGTCACACTTTTCGATACGGTCTAGGATGCTGCTGTACACTTCAATCAGTACTGCTGGACAAGTACGAGCATCCTGCTCAAGCAATGGTAGTAGGTTAAGTCCGCTAGTAAAATAATGTCTAGCGCGCTCTATCTGGAATTTCATAAGGTTCCTGAACGCTTCGTTGACGATACCGGATATCAAGTCCTCTTTTCTGTAACCAAACCGTTGCATTTCTGATTGAGGGATGTAAATCCTACCTAGGTCCGCGTCTTCCTTGACGTCCCGGAGGATATTAGTGAGCTGCATAGCGTAACCGAGGTCAACAGCGTACTTGTGAGCTTTCGGGTGATCGTTGTAACCGAATATCTCAAGGCAGATCAAACCAGGTACGGATGCTACGAGGTAACAGTACTTGCGCAGATCATCATAGGTTTCGTACTCGTAGATATTGAGGTCCATCTCGACGCCGTCAATAACTTGTTCGAACAGGTTACGTGGTATGTCATACTTGTTGGTTGTGTCGGCAATAGCAACAATGATTGGTTCTTTTGGTTCGGAGGGGAGACTAGCCCGTAATTCACGCAGTAAGCGCTGCTTTTCAATGAGAGGCATCTCTTCGTCAGCAATGTCATCACAAATCCGACAGAAGGCGTAGGCAGCGTATATCGCTTCGCGCTTATCATGTGGCAACGTTTTGAAGGCGTAGTAGAAGCTAGTTGCCGCCGATTTTGTTAGTCGGCCGCAGTGCTGGTATGCCTCGGCTAACTCATTTGAGGTCGCCATGGATCCCCTTCAATAATCCAGGGAATGGTTAGGTAAGACTGATTTCCCCTGCTAAGGTTGACGGACCTTCTTTGTTAAACGCCCACAACCTGAACAAGGATTTTCCGAGGTTGCTCAGCTTCTTGATCAAGCTCAACCATGAATATGCGTTGCCACTTCCCAAAAGGAAGCACACCGTCAATTATGGGGATATTCTCACTGGTTCCAAGCATCATGTGTCGGCAGTGAGAGTGGCCGTTAGGGCACTCATCCTCATGCATGTGAACGGTACGCACGTTGAAATCGTTGTGCCTGTAGTCAACGTTCTTTGGCGCGATCCGCTCTAAGGTGTTTCCGAGGTCTTCTAACAGTAAAGGTTCGTGTTCTTGAATAATTATGGCTGCTGTTGTGTGTTTGGAAAACACTATAACGAAGCCGTTATTAATACCGGACTGGTCAACTGCATCAACAACACGGTCGGTTATGTCGATAAAATCAGGTTCAGTCTCGGCGTAGACATCTAGTTCAAACGTTACTGTCGTAAGGTTTGTTTCACGTACTTTCATCCCTTGACCTCACTAAAGCTGGCCGCGAATCTGGTCGCACAGCCACCCAACATTATAGCGTATTTGTACAAAAAATCACGAATATGTTTTATTAGTCCTAAACTAAGGGAACTGACCACGTCACTTGTTTTAGTATGCCCTAGCACAGGGTCGCCTCTGCAACTAAGTCACATAGTTATATTCAAGTGAGGGATGTCGATTTGTAGTTACGTTACTCTTCCGCGACCAATGGGTTTCGGAGTGTCCCTACGCCTTCCACCTCTACCTCCACTGTATCCCCCGGACTCATAGGTGCTACGCCTGATGGAGTGCCCGTAAGGATAATATCTCCTGGCATTAGGGTCATGGCTTGCGAAATGTACGAAATCAGATGTGAGGTGCCGAAGAGCATGTCGGAAGTGTTGTCGTTCTGCCGGACCTCGCCGTTCAAACGAGTTTCCACATGTAGGTTGTCAGGGTTGAGATCTGTTGCGATTGTCGGGCCGATCGGGCAGAAAGTATCAAACCCTTTACCGATCAACATAGCGCCCATTTTCATCTCTGGCATCTGGATGCTGCGCTCGCTGACATCGTTACCGCAAGTGTAGCCTAATACATAGTCTAGGGCATCATCCATTGAAACGCGCCGAGTAGGCTTGCCAATGACGATGGTCATTTCGACTTCGTATTCGGTCTGTTTTGTTTCTTTTGGGAGAACGATGTTATCACCCTGCCCAATGATGCCTGTATGAGGCTTCATGAACAGCATCGGGAAGGCAGGTTTAGTTAGGCCAACCTCTTCAATGTGTTTGACATAGTTCAGGCCTACGCCGATGATCTTTTGTGGCTTTACTGGAGGGAGCACTCGAACATCACCTAACTCGGCAACTTGATCCCCAATCGAAAAATCACCAAAAGGTGATCCAGATATAGATCTGATGGCGTTGTCATTCCCCAATATACCGTACGCGATTTTGTTATTAAGTTCATATCTCAGAATGTTCAATCCCAGTCTCCTTTGACATGCGCATCTTAAAGGCACTTAGATGCTCATGCTACCATCAATGTCCCGATACTCAAATATGGTTTCCAGACTAACTATCCGTAACGCCGATCCTTTGGAATACGATAAAGTCTCTTGGTTGATTCTAACGGCTTACCGAGAGTATGAACATCAAATGCCCGGTGACGCTTGGACAAAGTACTCAAATAGTATGCAGGATGTCCGTAGCCGTACAACTGAGTCCGAATTGATAGTAGCCATTGAAGGGAACGTGATTGTGGGATCTGCAACTTTCTACCCTACGTACATGAAGCGAGTGGAATCGGGATGGCCTCAGGAGTGGACAGCTGTTCGACTCGTCGCTGTTAGGCCGGATAAAAGAGAGCGTGGTGTTGGTAAGGCGTTAATTGAAGAATGTATAGCTCGTTCGCGGAAACAAGATGCTGTGGCAATTGCTTTACATACCACTCCTCTCATGACTAGGGCACAGCAGATGTATGAGGCTCTGGGATTCCAACGCATACCCAAGTACGATTTTGAACCACGAGCCGACTTTGTGGTGATGGCCTACAAGATGGAACTTGACTGAACTTGCGATAATCGCAAGGCTCTATTAGTTAAGCCAGTCGCCGATCGTGGTCCCAATGTCTTTAGTTAAGACCTTTTTGCGACTTGCTGGCGGTAGCGAGTCGATGAACCTTCGACCGTACCTGCGCGCAATAATTCGCTTATCCAAGATTAGTACGACACCACGGTCTAGTTTCGTCCGGATTAGACGACCGAAACCCTGGCGCAGGCGGAGGACAGCTTGGGGGACTGCATATTCACCGAAAGAATTTTCGTAAAGTTCGGAACGCGCTTCGAAGATGGGGTCCGATGGTACTGAGAACGGGAGACGCATGACTACAAGGACCAGAAGTGAGTCCCCGGCTATGTCCACTCCCTCCCAGAAACTAGATGTTCCCAGAATGACCGCCCTAGGGTTTTCAAGGAAGCGGCCTAGTATCTGATGTGGGGTGCCGTCGGTGCCCTGAGCAAGGAGGTCGAGATTATGAGATTGCAACGGGCCCCGGATTGCACGCATGGTCTCGTTTAGTGATGTGTAAGACGTAAACAGGACCATAGTACGGCCACTGGCAGCGACAGCAGCGTCAATTATTGCCTTCTGCGTCTCTTGACGATACTCCCACACTGTTGGCTCCGGTATATCTGTTGGCACGCAAAGTAAAGCCGACGTAGGGTAGTCAAAGGGTGATCCTAAAAGAAGCTCATCTGCATCATCTAAACCAACCCGTTCACGAATGTGGTTGAACGTGCTGTTTGCGCTAACCGTCGCGCTTGTCAAGATTGTACACTCCTTGCGCTCGTAGAGGTGTGTCATCAGGTACGAACCAACGTGAAGGGGTGCGGAATGTAGTGAAATGTCTGCACTGCGTTGGTTGCGATCCAGCCAATATATGCCGTCCTCTTTGGGATTATTACCAAACTCCAGAACATGCTCTTTGGTTGTGTTGATAGTTTTCACAGAACTGTTAAGTTCCATTAGTAGTCCCTCGTAGTTGTGAATCTCAGCGTTTTCGAGGTCCTGTAACGCTATGTTTAGATCCGAAAGGGTGTTAAGTAAGTCGGCTAAAATAGAGGTGAGGTTTTCGGTGTGCAGTGTGAAGTCAGGCCAGCGCGTGGATTCCCGAACTGCTGTGCTCACTCGCACTGTGCGATCTACTTCTTCTCTCTCATACAAGAATGTGCTGACGGTACCGAAAAAGCCGCCCAACCTTTCTCGGACCGATGGCAGGAGGGTTGCTATTTTGTCTCCTGCTTCTTGCACGGTCTGTGTCCTAGTTTTGGCAGATGATGACCTTGCTACGGCAGATGCTATCGTATTCACTAGGTTTCCGAGCGTTTGGAGTTCTTCGTTAACAGATGTCTGGCTGACCTGAAAGCCCAGTTGTTTGGTAGCTTCCTCTTCTAAGTGGTGGGCTTCATCAATAATTAAGACGTCATGCTCAGGGATAAGGGTGCCGCCAGCGACCAAGTCCGTCATTAGGAGTGCGTGATTCACGACGACTAGGTGTGCCTCGAGAGCCCTGCCTCGAGCTGTGCGAAGGAAGCAGGCGCTATTGAGGCCTGTGCAATCTGAGGCTCCCTGAGCAGATAAACGACCCCATACAGCTTCCGGCCCTCTCCTGCCTAAGGTAATTTCGCTCCGATCACCGTTGCATGTTTTGGATAACCAGACAAATATTTTGGCTACAAGTTTGACCTCTTCTTCACTGAGATTACTTGCAGATTGCATAAGAGACCACCTCTTGAGACACAGGTAATTCGAGCGGCCCTTGAGTAGCGTATATTTAAACTCCTCCTTTCGGAAACCTTCGGTGTCCCCTAGTGCGTCTACAACTGTAGGGATGTCCTTCGACATCAACTGCTCTTGGAGATTGATAGTGTTAGTAGAAACGACAACCCGTTTGTTGTTCTTGGCTGCGTAGAGAGCGGCTGGCAGTAAGTACGCCAAGGATTTACCTACTCCTGTTCCTGCCTCCACGATGAGTCGGCCATTCTCATTGAGTGTCTTGGTGACAGCTAAAGCCATCTCGACTTGTTCGTTACGTTGCTCAAATCCTTCCATTTGGTCCGATAGAGGGCCATTCTTTTGAAGTAGATCCTCGACCAGTCGAGCATCGATATTTTTTCTCTTTTGATTAGCTCGTAACGGCCTCTCAGTCTTTAGTCTGTTACGCAACAGACTCAGGTCATAGTCCTGAGTGGCTGCTTGCGGGGAATCTTGGGTTTCCTGGCGTCGAATCGTAGCCAGTTCTTGCAGGTCTACCGTCGGCGCGTCTAACGATGGCTTTGCACGGGATCCTACTTTCGTTTCTACAAGTTTGCGCAGGACATAACTGGCTGGCCATTGTGAGGAGAACGATGCCAACCGATTTAATTCTTTTAGGGTTGACTCATCCATGCCCATCGCCCGCTCGAGGAGCTGTAAAAATATGTCCTTCGTTGCCCTGGCGTCGTCCAGAGCCCTGTGAGGTCTTGGTTGACTGACCTTTAAAGCTTCGGCCAGCTTTTTGAGGCCATACTCCTTAATCTCAGGCATAAGGATGTGCGCAAGTTCCAAGGTATCAGCGCGAGCGTTTTTGAAGGCTAGGCCATGACTCTCAAGAAAATTCAAATCGAAACGGATATTGTGACCTACAAGGGGAGCCGGACCAATGAACGGCACCAGATCGGATCCGACGACTTGGAATTCAGGAGCGTGGTCAACCTCTAATTGGGAGATGCCTGTAAATCGACGTATGAACGGGCTCAGGGTGGTATTGGGATTAACGAATGATTGGAATGTATCTATGGTGTCGTTGCCCTGAAATTTGACAGCTGCCACCTCAATAATCTTGTCTTGACCTGGGTCTAGTCCGGTTGTTTCAACATCGATTGCAACCCAAACCTCTTCCAGAGGGGATGCACTATCAGCGGATACGATTTTTGTAGGTGACAATGTTGGAGTATCTCTGGGGGACCTTAAGTTCTAACCTTACCAATTCGTATATGAACCGTCGCGTTTTCTCCAGTGTGGAGCTTCCCAGAAATGGAATTCATCGCTTGCCAAATCTTCATTAAACTCAATACCCATCCCGGGTTCAGTTGGTAGAAGATATTTATTACCGTCAAGCACTGGCTTGCCTGGAAATGCGGAGGGATCAAAGACGGTTTCTTCACTCATGTCCTCAAGCCAGGCGTAGTTTGGTGAGGCAGCAGCCAGATGTAGGTTCGCCATAGTTGAAATTGGTCCGAGTGGGTTGTGTGGCATGAGGTCAATGTAGTGTGTTTCAGCCCACCCGGCGACCTTCATTGCTTCTGTGAAGCCCCCTACGTTACAGATGTCGAGACGGCAGTAGTTACTGATCCCTTCCTCTATGTAAGGTACGAACGTCCATTTACTTGAAAATTCCTCTCCGATGGCAAAGGGAATATCGATCATTCTACGGAGTTCTCTGTATGCCGAAGGAGTTTCGGCACGTATAGGTTCCTCCAAGAAATCCAAGGTGTGTTTAGGCATCATCTGCCCAAAGGATGCTGCCTCTGCCACGCTAAGTCGATGATGGTAGTCGATACCCAACACCACCTCGCGGCCCAGTTCTTCACGAACATTGATCAGCCATTCAGCACTTGCGGCAATAGATTCTCGGGGTTCGAATGTTAAGGTATCTACACCGTCTTTTATCATGGCAGGGCGAAGGCGAATCACGTTCCAGCCACGTTTGAACAGGTTTTTAGCGTCTTCTACAACCCCTGGACCCAGGTCAACCGTCGAGGTGGCAAAGCAGGGAATATAATCTCGATGTGTACCTCCGAGTAACTCGTAAACAGGAACTCCGAGGGACTTACCTTTAATGTCATACAGCGCGATGTCAATCGCAGAGATAGCACCCGTAAGGATGCGGCCGTTTTCAAAATATTGTCCGCGATACATTTCTTGCCAAAGGGCTCCGATGCGTCTGGGATCCTTTCCAATGAGAAACTCTCGAAAATGGTCTACGGCTCCTTTGAGCGCTAGTTCACGACTTGCAACACCGGCCTCGCCCCATCCGTACAACCCGTTGTCGGTCTCAACCTTCACCATGAAAATATTTCGTAAAGGGCCCCAGTAGATGAATGATTTCAAGTCCGTTATTTTCATATTCACCTCGACTTTTAGGATGATCGATCAGACATTGGGATCGACCTAATGTAGGCTGTGCGTGTAATTCGTTAGCTATTCGCTATAAGGTTTCTAGCCATGCCCAAAGCTCTTCAAAACGGTTGTCTATGACGGGTTCTTCCCTGAGAACTGAGTGCATGTCGCGTCCACGAGAAGTGTCCCCCATGTAACTAATGCACTCACGCAGGCCCCTATGTAATTCATCGGCTTTCATACCCATAGCGAGGGGCCTCCAGCGAACTTTACACCTATCTAGATCAGCGATGAATTCGCTGGTTTTTTCACCGGTCTGCCACGCAATTATGACCGCTCCAAGAGCAGCTAATTCTCCGTGCACCCAGCTTCGATCGTTCGCCAACTCCACTGCAACTATGAAGGAATGGTCACCAGCTGGAGCATTCGGATGCCGCAAATTGCGTTCGTCTCGGTCTTGAACCGCTTTCATTATTACATCGACACTCTCTACGGTGAGTTGTCCCTTTTGATCCAAGGTTTTCGGAAACTTTTCTATTATCTCCTTATGATGGTCAAACATGCTGACGGCTTGGTTCGGGTCATAAGGCTCTCCATTACCCAGTCTTGTATGGCGTTTCCATTCACAGACTGTGGAGTAAGTACACAGAACGTCACCGATGCCAGCGATATTTAAATTGGATGGAGCAGATAGAACGACGTCGTAGTCGACCAACACGTATTCAGGGTCGATCCAAGGCCATTCAGCGGCATCTCCGAGATTCCGGCCCTCCCATTTCGCAAAGACGCTGTGGATAATCGCGCCCGTGGACACAATCGTGGGGACAAGAACCAGTGGGAGTTGTTTCCTAAGAGCGACGTACTTTGCTGCGTCAAGAGCGAGTCCACCACCTATACCTACAACCATGCTCGCATTAGGCAAGTCCTGAGTGAGCCCCTCTAAGTATTCGAAGTCCATCGCTTCTGGGAAGCTGGTAGCTTTCGGTAGCTGAGCTAGTATGGGTTCAACCTTGCTAAACGCTGTCGGTGAGGTAACAGCAATGTAGTCCCGCCAATTCGAACTAGTGTCTGTCACCAAGTTGTGGCCGTAGCGGATGTCGTACTCCGCAGCTGGCTTCATCTGGTCATGGCCGCTCCAAGCGCCTTGGGGAGGTTGCTGCACTAGTTTTCTCCGATGGGGGTTATAGGCTAAGTGGTATTGGTGTCCCCGGTGTTCTAAGACGGATCGAATAAACCGAGGTCATAGCTGCTACAAATAGTGTTTGATTATCCGTTTCGCCCCACCCCATGTTGATCACTTGCTCAGGGAACTCTATAACCCCTAACTTATCTCCATTTGCGGTTAGTACCCAGAGTCCACCTGGTCCAGAAACATATATACGGCCTTCAATATCGATTTTCATACCATCGGGGAAACCGGGCTTCTCGGATTTTGGGAAAGTGAAAAGACGACGCATGTTTGAGAGTGACCCATCGTCTGCAATGTCGAATGCGTCAATATGAGCCGAGGGGCGGGTGTTAATTTGATAATAGATCTTCTCGTCGGGTGAGATTGCCAGTCCGTTCGGATCCTCGAAAGGGTAAATTTCTTGGTGAACCTCGCCCTCTGGGGATATACGGTAGACCCCGTTCTCTTCGATATCGGTCTCGTCCTCCCAGCTTCCAGCACCTCGATTGCTGAAGTACAAGTTTCCATCGCTACGTCCGACGACGTCGTTAGGCCGGTTCAACCGTTGACCCTCGTAGTGCGTTGCGATAGATGAGATTGTGCCGGATGGGTCCATCTTGGTTACCGATCGTGACATTTGCTCACACGCAATGAGGTCTCCATTCAGATCGAGAGTCAGGCCAGTCGCACGGTTGGTGTTATCGCGATAAAGTTCCTTGGGTTGACCAGGTATGACCCGCCATATTTGCCATGGGTCACCGATTTCAGTAAACAGCAAATACCCGTCAGGATGCCAAACAGGCCCCTCGGTGAACTTGAAGCCGGTTGCTACTGTCACAATACTGGGAGATTCAAGGAGGCTACTCATATCCATGCGCGACTCCATTCGTAGTGAAAATAAGGGTGAAAAGCCCGCGTAGTATATAACACTGGTTCTGAACTGTTTTGAGGGACAACTAACGTCGTGATAAATCAAGAAGCAACGGCAAAAGCCATCCATATATGACAACGAAAGCGATCAAAATAAAAGCAAATCCGATAGCTACCCGACGGAAAAGTATGGCAAAAGTTATGCTGGATAGCAGTGCAATTATCAAGAGGATCGTGGGTATCAGATTCCTGTAGTTGTTGTCACTGTTGGCTGAGTCATACATAAAACTAAGTACAATTCCAACACCTCCACAAATCGGATACGCGAGTAAGACCAGCAACAACATTAAAGTTATTGGTTTCGCTCGTCGGATGACTCTGTTGGACCAATGGGACTGGTCTCTCACAAGAGAAAAGATAATTAATGGAGTAACCATCAGGAAGATCAGTAGCATAACGAAGCCACTGATGGCCCCAATGAGGACTGATGTCACTAAATGATGCCTTGCTGAGGGCTCCAGAACGAAACGAGGTGTGCTACGAGACCATGTTGGTGACGAAGCATTAGCTCTATCGCAGTCCCGTACTGTTGGCTAGATACCGGAGCAAACAAGGACGGCCCTGCTCCACAGACATGTATTTCTCGAGCCCCAACACCTTCGAATATACGCCAATAGCGGTCCAGATTCGGGAAAACTCCTTGGGCTACAAGATCGAACGCGTTGAAAAGAAATTGAGGAGGGATGTCACCCTTGCTGTGGATCCTCGCTCCAAGCTTGCGAGTGAGTGCACCCGCCGAGTAGTTTGAGGGAGTTACGGCACCGTAAACTGCCGCAGTTTTGTTATAGAGTTGTGTTGGAGGAGTCAGGATGACAGCCCAATCCACACCAGTAGGTGGCAGTTGTCTAACTTGCTCACCTCGTCCAGAAACGATCGCTACTCCACCATCCAAGAAGAAAGGTACATCTGACCCTATAGACTCCGCGATTGTCCTGAGATCCTCCCTAGATTGATTAAGCTTCCATAGCTTGTTCAAGCCTAGTAACGTTGCAGCTGCGTCGCTGCTGCCTCCCCCCAGTCCCGCGGCCACCGGAATACGTTTGGTAAGTTTGATCGTTGCTCCCACCTTAGAGTCGGTGCGTTCCGCCAACAAATGTGCTGCCTTGGCAGCTAGGTTTTTATCGCCCGCGAGCTCGGGGTCTTGACACAGGAGATTGATGTTGTCTGCAACTTCGAAGGTTAGGGTGTCATGCAGGCTGATCGTTTGAAGAACCGAAGCAATCTCGTGGAAACCATCATTACGTTTACGAAGGATTTCCAAGGTCAAATTAATTTTTCCGTGTGCCTCGAGAGTCAGCATACTTGCGAAGTATACATTGCACGGCTTGTAACTTTACCGTATCAGGGTCGGGTCTTTGTGACTGACTATGGAGTCATCCTAACTCTTCCTCTAGGGCAAATAAGTGATCGATAATCTCGTTAGCGATCCTTAGATGGTGAGTATCGAAGGGAGATATGGGCTCTCGACTATGGGTATTTGTGAACCAACCTTTCCTATGGCAGTAGAGTTTGTAGAAATGGATTGATATATCAATATGTTGGTGTGCCCAAGCGAGGTAGGGCAAGGTGCGGTTGAATATCTCAATCGAAGTATCCCGCTCTCCTTGGTAGTAGTGGTGGAGGATATGTACAAAAGGTTTATTGACTGCGGTTGTGGTGATGAAATTCGCATCACGATCCAAAGCCTCAATTAGTTGAGGGAGCGACCAGCCGACGCCTACAGGCATAAGCCGATCGGTTGCTTTTATTACCTGTGACAATTTGTATCCCGCCGGAACGGTCTCAAGCTTTAGACACCGAAACGAGTCAATTTCTTGGAACATCTCGGTGATCGCATCCAATGGTGTTCCATAGTCCCCCCACGAAAGATCTTGGATCATAAGCATGGGTAGTTCGACTTGCGTAAGTTGTGTAAAAAAAGTCTTGATGAGTGTTTTTTCGTGAATTATCCCCGTTGGGACTGCACACAGCACGCCATCAGCACCTGCGCGTACAGCATGGTCGGCTAATTTTTGGGCACGTTTTACGTCGGGATCACTAACACCTGCAATTACAGGTATTTGCCCGTCAGCGGCCTCGATAACTTCTTCAAGAAGTCTTATTCGTTCATCGTTGCTTAACTTTGAGACCTCACTAGCCACTGCTGGGACGATGCATCCTGAAATACCGTCCGATATACCTCCTTGAACCAGGCGTCCGATTGATGGGTAATCGACAGTGCCCTTGTCAGTCCAAGGCGTGTTGATGATGGGCACGACCCCGGCTAGTTGGTACTTAGTCTTTCGCAACACGAACCCCAGCTAATTTTTCCCCATCAAACTTGCAATTTGTTGCGCAAAATCTATGAGCATCATGTCACTACCACGTGAACCAATCAGGGAAAGACCCACCGGAGCTCCGTCATATTCACCCAGAGGTAAACTAATTTGTGGACAACCAGTCAAGCCCGCAACACATGTCAGACGGACGATAGTAGTTCTCACGTCCTGAGCTTCGATAACTGATCTATTTCGTAATGGTGCTGGAACCGGGCTCGTAGGCAGGCATATGACTGCATTATTTGCCAATAGGCTGTTGACCCTGTCGGTAGCGCTCTGTCGCACATTTTCAGCGTTAGTAACTTCATCCCTAGTTACCGACATACCCTGCAAAAAACGGATTGCGACCTCGAAACCAACCCTCGGGTTTGTCGCACTGATCCACTCCCCCATTGTGTTCCAAGCTTCATTACCTTGCAGAGTGACTTGATTTTCTCGCCAGTGTTCTAAGCTGGTAAGAGAGAGGCGCTCTGTTGTTACAGAATCCAAAAGAGATACCAAGGTATCCAAGGCAGGTTGTAGTGCTTCTATGACCCCATCACTAGCCAGGTCGAAAGCATCCTGCGCAATTACCACCTTTGACGGAGAAGAGGTTGTGACTGCGCTGCTGAAAAGCACCCTACCAACGCGTGCGAAGGTATCTGCATCACGGGCAAACCACCCCATCGTGTCAAAGCTATCGGCTTGGGGGAAAACACCTTCTAGTGACAGAGATCCATGTGTAGGCCGAATTCCATAAAGTCCACAGAAACTTGCAGGGACACGGACAGACCCTCCTGTATCGGATCCGAGAGAGAAATCAACCAGACTAGCCGCCACAGCAGCTGCAGAGCCACTTGACGAACCTCCCGGTACTCTATCAGTAGCGGCTGAGTTCGTCGGTGTCCCGAAATGTGGGCTATTGCCAAGAATGCCACGGGTAAGTTCATCAGTGATGGTTTTACCATTCAGGGTTGCGCCGGCATTCGTTAAGGTCTCTATTGCCCATGAATTTTTCGTAGCTGGATTGTGTGTTTGGGCCCAGTCAGGGTTGCCCGCTCCAGTTACGAAGCCAGCCACATCGAAGATATCCTTGGCTGCGAACGTTAAGCCAGCCAAGGGCCCATCGGGGTCCCCCGCAAGGCGGCAGTCTAAATTTACGAAGGCGTTAACTGTGTCTTCGATCTTGTCGTAGTGCATAGTCAAAGAAACCTAAAAACCGCGGCAGCTGTAATGCCCATAACTTGGTTACGCTGTTGTGGATCAGCGATGCTTGGATGATCCATGATTCCGTGTAGCGCATTCCGGTAGCCTTCACGGTTGCTGACGGGTGGATAGTCACTGCCCCACATAGTACGCGATGGGCCGAATGCTTCTAATATCATCTCCACAATTGGAGGAGTGAATTCAAACTGGAACTTTGCGTCAAGGACTTCGGGTCGGTAGCTGATTTCACCCAGCCCTCCAAGCTTGACGTAGACGTTGGGTAGTTCGGCAATTTTCAGTAAGCTACGGATTCGTTTGTACCCATCTTTCGCATCAGTACCCCCCGGGCGAGCACCCATGAAATGTTCCAACACCACCGGCATTGTGGAAGGGAGATCAGAGATCACTTCGGAGAATGTTACAGGATCAAGGGCCTCCGCACGACAGCTCACAACCATGTCAAGCTGAGCTGCTTTGCGCCAAATTTCAGAGGGGGAATTTGGTCGAAGTCGGACACCTCCAGCCCCTCGCTCAGACCACATTTGTAAATCGTCACTGGCACTAGGTGAACCTTCATCTACTAGTACAACGATTGAGAATCGTCCAGGGTGTTTTGCGGCGGCATCGAGTAGGTAGTTATTGTCGTAAAACCCGCCGTGCTGAACGAGCACGGCTCTAGACACACCGTTCAATTCCATTTGGTGTAGTAGCAACTCAACGGGTTCAAACCAATTTTCACCAGCGTGGCAGTGAGTGTCGATTATCACGGTTTCACCTCAGCAGTTCGCATGATAGAGGTCGCCACCTGTTGTCGCAATCGGGTGTTCGAGTATATATGGAGTTCTAATTTCACTAGTATAAGAACCTGTAGGGATGCTGATAGACACTTGATTTAGGGTGTGGACACTCGTTTGGCAACCCGCATAGTCTGACTGTATGTATAAACGTCTCTCAGCGAGTCTGCAGTAGAAGTCACTGATACGGTGATTGCGTTAAGTGAGTTATCGATAGTGAAATCAGCGTAGGATTCAAGGTTGGTGAACACGGATGTTAGTGTGTCTCCACCATGGCTGTTCTCTAGGCGTTTTAGGGTTCGAGTCGCCTCATCATAGAAGTATTGCACAGTATGGTCTCGTGGTACCGTCAGTGTGTAGTCAGTCCACTCGAAGGTCCCGTAATGTGGTGGTTCACTTATATAAAAAACGTGGGAGCGCATTGCATCTTCGGAGACCGTGCGAATCGCGTGGCGTGCTTCATGCATGGCGGTTATGTTTGCCTGCCAGCCTATTGGAAGCGTTATTAACTGAGTAGCTATTCCAACGAGTGGAACAGTGATTATCGCGATTATAAGTAGGGTGATGGAAGTTTCAATTAATGAGGCACCATTCTGTGGTCGGCTATGGGGGATCATGGGTCCCCTCTGAGTAAAGTACCTGTTAATAATTCTTTGTCTTCAGACATGACGGTTACTTCAATCTGGGAGTCGCTCACTTGGCAAACCAGTGAATATCCAACTGGCACCTCGATTGCCGGGCAACCGTTGGACGAGAGGTTGCTATCAGCAAGAGAATATTCGATCTGAGAAGATACCAGCGTAACGGCCGTCTGCTGGTGTTCAATGCTTGTACTCGCGCGTAGTCCAACTCCGAGAGCCCCTACTAGTCCGATCACCGCAGTTCCGATAATCGCGATAGAAACGACTACTTCTAACAGAGCGACCCCACGTTCATTTAGGATCTTGTTCATCCTCCAAGTCTATAGGACTTATCCGGACATCTCACGTCCCATTACGTACTCCAGTAGTATGAAGTGTCAGCACCTGCGATAATATGGGAGTTGGTCGCGCTAGGTGGGGATTTGGCGGAGCCCTGAACTCGCAGTCCGCCATAGCGAGGCTGAAGTCCCCCTGGAGGGCAAGGCTCGTGGCCTATGTTCCAGGTGTTGGTGTCGATAACTGGGTCCCACGCGGCGGATGCCTGCAAACCCCGTCAGGTCCGGAAGGAAGCAGCGGTACGCAGCGATGTTCCGGGTGCCGTGGGATAGCCTGGTTTGAGCTGCCACCTGGTTTCACGCCTTGGGTTACGTTCGAAAGGGGGTGCGCGACCTCCAGGCTGTTAGACCTGTTATCCGAACCACCTCTGAAGGTACGGCAGGTCAAGTTCTGGGTACAGTGGAGAGTTTGACAATAACTCCTTGACCCGATTTTGGGCGAGTTCAATAGTACTGGTGTTATTGGCATAGCGGGCTTTGCTAAGCTGGCCTCTCTGTTTTCCTTTCGTAATCTCAACGGGCTTTGTCACGGATAGGACCGAAGCCATGATAGAAGCTATCTCCGACATCTCCCCAGTTCCCATACCCCTTGAGGTTAGTGCAGGTGTTCCATACCGAAGTCCAGACGTGTACCACGCCCCGTTGGAGTCGAACGGGATGGAGTTACGGTTCAGTGTGATGTTTGCGTCTCGCATGCTAGACTCCGCTTGCCGACCTGTCAGACCATAGGTGCTTATATCTGCCAGCATCAGGTGGTTGTCTGTGCCTCCGGTTAATATAGACATACCTTGGGCTGTACAGGCACTGGACAGGGCTCTCGCGTTCTCAACGATTCGGTTTGAATATTCAGTAAATTCAACCGTGTTGGCTTCTTCGAATGCAACAGCCTTCGCCGCTATTACGTGCGGCATTGGACCACCAAGTACCAGTGGGCACCCCTTGTCTACATCGTCCCTGAATTCGTTGGTTGAAAGTACCATACCTCCACGGGGACCCCGGAGAGTTTTGTGAGTTGTAGAAGTGACTACATGGGCATGGGCTACCGGATCGTTTTCACCTGTGAAGCCATTGACCTTTCCTGCCACTAATCCAGCGAAATGGGCCATGTCCACCATCAGCACCGCGCCGATTTCATCTGCGATATCGCGGAACGCCCGGAAATCGATTTTGCGAGGATAGGCGCTGTAGCCCGCCAGCAGTATTAAGGGTTTAAACCGTTTGGCGTGGTCGCGGATAGCTTCATAATCTATGAGGTGACTATCCCGGTTGACATCGTAAGACTCAGCGACAAACATTCTTGAGGACATGTTTAGTCGATATCCATGTGTAAGGTGACCCCCAGAGTAATAATTCATTCCCAACAGTCTCTGGTTACCTAGAGAATTGCGTAACTCAGTCCAGTCAGTATTGGAAAGTTTGGAGGGGTCTGTCTGCTGGAGACGTTCCATAAACGGCGTTTGTACACGGGAGTTTAAAATCGCCCAATAAGCGACCATGTTGGCGTCCGCACCTGAGTGAGGCTGAACATAGGCATGATCAGCCTCAAACAACTCCTTTGCTAGATCAGCTGCTCTACCTTCAACTGTATCAACGTTGTCGCATCCAGCGTAGAAACGGTGGTAGGGATGACCCTCAGCATACTTGTCTGTGAAGAGATTACCCATCGCTAGTTGGACTGCAATTGAAGAATAGTTTTCGGAGGCGATCATTTTGAGACTATTCGACTGATCGGTTAGTTCTTTGACTATCGCCTTTGCTACTTCCGGGGAGACGGATGCGACCTGGTCAAGAGCCGCAAGGTAGGCGATGAAGGCTATCGGTAGGTCATCTCTCGTGGAAGATAGTCCAGATAAGAAATTTGCAAGAGCCGAATTCTGAGACATGAGAACCCTCCAAGGAGATATTAATAGTCTATCTACGCCTATGCCTGAGGGTCAATGCCAAACTACAGTGTAAGACTGGGATGGTAATAAGTTTTACGTAGCGGGTTTTGACCACTATCATATAGGTATGTCCATTCCTACCGTTCAAGTTGTCACCTTGCCAGAAATTGACGGTGAATGGCAGCGTATCCTGCCCGCTTGTTGGACTAACAACCCGTTCGTAACTCCATGGTGGCAGGGAACATGGATACAGCATTTTGGAGACGATAAGTCTACCCAAATCATTTGGGTCCGCGATGGTCCCATCACGCTGGGGATTGCACCGCTGATTATCAAAGACGGCATCATTAAGTTCCTTGGCGGCACCGATTTATCTGACTATAGTGACTTTCTTGTTCCTTACGGCTGCGAACAGCGTTTTTATCCGATCTTATGGGACCATCTCCGGTCATTGAAGTGGGATCGGATGGAATATCAGTCAATACCAGAGGGTTCGCCGACCCTTGGGCAGTTAGCACGGCTAGCGCGCAGTGACGGATTTTCAGTTCGCGCTGGATGGGAAGGGGCAACGCCCGTTCGGAGGCTCCCGTTGACGTGGGATGATTATGTCAGAGGGTTGGCCAAAAAAAACAGGCATGAACTTAGACGCAAGATACGTAAGCTCAATGAGTCGGGCGAAGTTAAGCAATATGATTGTACTCCCCAAACCTTGGAAGCTGATATGGATGACTTCTTTCGCTTAATGCGAGCCAGCGCACCTGAGAAAGACCAATTCATGACGCCAGGTCGCGAACACTTTTTTAGAGATATTGCTCGTGTTCTCAGCGTCCGGGGAGAGCTCAAGTTGTCAATGCTTGAGTTTGAAGGCAAGCGAGTCGCTTCTTGTATCAATATTGATTACGCGGGTTCATATTTCCTGTATAACTCTGGTTATAACCCTGAACTCTCTAACCTGAGTGTAGGGTTGGTGAATAAAGCGAGCAGTATTAGGGAAGCAATCAACGCTGGGCGGGTCGCCTTCAATTTCCTTAGGGGTAGTGAACGCTACAAGTATGACCTAGGTGCTGAAGATAGATCAGTGTATGAACTAATCATTGCCCGATAGAACTGTAACTGTATGAGCAACTTTGCGTTCCTTAGTTATCACACGTGCCCGGCAGCAGAGCTTGGTAGGGAAACTGCTGGTGGTATGAACGTTTACATTAATCAGGTTGCTCGTGAGCTTGGATCTAATGGTCATGGTGTGGATGTCTTCACGAGATCCCATTCCTCTGATGTTCCGGAGATTGAAGAAATTGGACCATGCTCCAGGGTGATACACATTGACAGCGGTTTGCACGACGCTCCTAAATCCGAGCTGTACGACTTTGTGGACCAGTTCACTGAAGGAGTGAAAAGATTTCAAAATACCACCAAGACTGAATATGATCTCATTTACTCTCACTATTGGTTATCAGGGATCTCTGGGATCGGCCTCGCCGAAGACTGGGATGTGCCCCACATTACGATGTTTCACACGACCGCACGTATGAAAATGTCAGCTCGTATAGGTGAGCGAGAACCTGCACATAGAGGGATTGTAGAAGGGGAGATTATGGAGGCTGCAGATGCAATCGTTGTGGCTACTGCCCATGAGCGGCGCGAAGTGTCTCACCTGT